>Ga0213876_10000057_pt1 | contig 134631 bp, 85 predicted proteins | sample BarmaccomBMRX_R9_FD_160113 | JGI IMG/M metagenome (GOLD analysis project Ga0213876, IMG submission 160113) | Root-associated microbial communities from Barbacenia macrantha in rupestrian grasslands, the National Park of Serra do Cipo, Brazil - RX_R9 | ecosystem: Host-associated > Plants >... | reverse complement strand
GGCGCTGTCTCGCCGACGTGCTGGCCGACGCTTACGAGCGCCTGCTCGGGAGCGGGCGGGCCGTGACGCGCGCCGAGGTCGAGCGCGACGTGGCCCGCCTGTTCTCCGGCAACTTCCGCGCGTGGGTCGGACACTCCTGAGAATTTCAAATTTGAAATTAAAAGGGGAGCAACTGATGAGAAGGGTCGTCGCCGCCAGTCTTCTTCTACTCGCCTGTTCGTTCGTCCCGACACGGGCACGGCAATCGAGCCCGCCCGAGTGGGAAGACCCGCGCGTCTTCGCCGTGAACCGCGAGCCGATGCACGCGACCTTCGTCCCTTACCCGGACGAGGCCACAGCACGCCGCGGGGCGCTCGCCTACGCGCCGGGCGCGCCGCCAGCCCCCGCCTCGCCGTACGTCTTGTCCCTGAACGGCATGTGGAAGTTCAACTGGGTGAAGGAACCTTCCGTCAGGCCCGCCGATTTCTATAAACCCGAGTTCGACGTGTCGGCTTGGAAGGAGATACGCGTCCCCTCGAACTGGGAGTTCGAAGGATACGGCACGCCCATCTTCCTCAACATCATCTACCCCTTCAAGCGCGACGCGCCGAAGGTGACGGAGGAGCCGCCGAAGGACTGGACGACCTACGACGAGCGCAACCCGGTCGGCTCTTACCGGCGCACCTTCAACGTCCCCGCGTCCTGGGACGGGCGCGAGACCTTCCTCGTGCTGCACGGCGTCAACTCGGCCTGCTACGTCTGGGTCAACGGGCAGAAGGTCGGCTACAGCGAGGACAGCCGCCTGCCCGCGGAGTTCGACGTGACGAAGTACGTCCGGCCGGGCGCGAACACTTTGGCCGTCGAGGTCTACCGCTTCTCGGACGGGAGCTACATGGAAGACCAGGACTTCTGGCGGCTCTCGGGCATCTTCCGCGACGTGGAGCTGGTCTCGCGCGCGCCCGTCCACGTCCGCGACTTCTACGCGCGCACGACGTTTGACGAGAACTACAGGGACGGCCGTCTCGCCTTGAACGTGAAGGTGCGGAACGCCTCCGCGTCGGGGGAGAAGTTCACGCTGCGGGCGAAGCTGTTCGACTCGAAAGGCGCGGCGGTCGGCGCGCCCCTCTCTTCGGCGCAGACGGCGGCGGCGGGCGGCGAAGTCTCGCTCGACCTCGCGCAGAACGTGGTCAACCCTCTGAAGTGGTCGGCCGAAGAGCCGAACCTCTACACGCTCGTCCTCACGCTCGAAGACGCGCGGGGCCGCGTCGTCGAAGCGATACCGTGGCGGCTCGGCTTCCGCACGAGCGAGATTAAGAACGGTCAAATCCTCGTCAACGGGCGGCCGGTTGTGATTAAGGGCGTCAACCGGCATGAGCACGACCCGGACTTGGGGCAGGTCGTGACGCGCGAGATGATGTTGAAAGACATTCTCCTGATGAAGCAGCACAACATCAACGCCGTGCGCACGAGCCACTACCCGAACGCCGAGGGCTGGTACGCGCTCTGCGACGAGTACGGCCTCTACGTGCAGGACGAGGCCAACATCGAGTCGCACGGCTACGGCGCGAACGAGAAGCAGCGCATCTCCGACTCGGAAGACTTCACCGAGGCGCACGTCGAGCGCGTCCGGCGCACCTTCGAGCGCGACAAGAACCACGCGAGCATCTTCCTCTTCTCCCTGGGGAACGAGGCCGGCTGGGGGCGCAACTTCGAGGCGGCGCGCGCGTGGGTGAAGACGAACCACCCCGAGCTGATCCTCGTCTACGAGGCCGGCGCGAGCGTCCACAGCGACGCCTTCAACCCGATGTACACGAAGCCGCAGAACCTCGTGAAGTACTGGGAGCAGAAGGGCGGGGGGAAGCCTTTCTACCTCGTCGAGTACGCGCACTCGCTCGGCAACAGCACGGGGAATTTGCAGGAGTACTGGGACGTGCTCGAGTCGCGCGCGAACTTCCACGGCGGCTTCATCTGGGACTGGGTCGACCAGACCTTCAGGAAGAAGACCGCGGACGGCCGAGACCTCTGGGCCTACGGCGGCGACTACGGCGACAAGCCGAACGACGGCAACGGCGGCGACGGCCTCATCTTCGCCGACCGGCGCACGCAGCCCGAACTCGAAGAGGTGAAGAAGGTCTACCAGTTCGTCAAGGTCGAGCCGGTCGACCTCGCCGCGGGCCGCGTCCGCGTCCGCAACAAGCACATCTTCGCAGACCTCTCCTACGCCGAGGGCAGTTGGGAACTGGCCGAGGACGGGAAAGTCATCCAGAGCGGAAAGCTGCCGCGACTGCGCACCGCCGCGGGCCAGTCCGAAGAGGTAACGCTCGCGGGATGGCGCCCCGCCGCGCGGAAGGCCGGCGCCGAATACTTCCTCAAGGTGACGTTCGCGCTCGGCGCGGACGCGTCGTGGGCGAAGCGCGGGCACGTCGTCGCGTGGGACCAGTTCGCGATACCCAACACCACGCTGGCGCTGATACAAACCAAGTCGGACATCCCCGACCTCAACGTAGAGGAGACGGCCGACGCCGTCGTGCTGCGCGGCCCGCGCTTCCTCGCGCGGGTAGGAAAGGCGAGCGGCGCGCTCGAAGCGTACGAGGTGGGCGGGCGCGCTCTCATCGCGGGGCCGCTCGCGCCGAACTTCTGGCGCGCGCCGATTAACAACGACATGGGCAACCAGATGGCGAAGCGGCTGGGCGTCTGGCGCACGGCCGCCGCCGAGCGGAAGGTGACGAAGGTCTCGGTCGAGCAGCTCCAGACGTTCGCGGCGCGCGTGACGGTCGAGGCCGCGCTTCCGCCTGAAGGTTCAAAGACGCGCACGACCTTCACCGTCTACGGCAGCGGTGTCGTCGAGGTCGAGAGCGCGCTCACGCCCGCGGCGGACGCGCCGGAGCTTCCGCGCGTGGGGATGCAGATGCGGATGCCGGGAGAGTTCCGCAACGTCCGCTGGTACGGGCGCGGGCCGCAGGAGACGTACTGGGACAGGCGGACGGGCGCGGCCGTCGGCATCTACCGCTCGAACGTCGACCAGCTCTGGACGCCGTACGTCGAGCCGCAGGAGAACGGCAACCGGACGGACGTGCGCTGGGTCACTTTCACGAACGCCGCGGGCGCTGGCCTGCGCGTGGTCGGCATGCCGACCTTCTACTTCAGCGCGTGGCCGTTCGCGATGTCGGAACTCGAACGCGCGAAGCACTCGGCCGAGATACAGATGTCGAAGGAGATCACGGTCAACCTCGACTACTTGCAGATGGGCGTCGGCGGCGACGACAGTTGGGGCGCACAGCCGCACGCGGAGTACCGCCTGCCGGCCAAGCCCTACACGTACAGGTTCCGGCTCGACCCCGTCGTCCCTTGAGAATTTGAAAGTTCAAATTTGAAATTTAATCGTTATGGCTTTCGACCGAGAGGAGCTGCTGCGCACGTTCGCCCTCGCCAACGAGTTCAAGGAGGGTGACGCGACGTTAGGCGGGACGCGGGACGAACGGTTGCGCGCGTCGGCGCGCTCGGCGCTCGGCGCGTTGACGTTGGGTGAGTTGCGGGCCGCGGCGTTCGTCGAGGACGGCGTGAGCGAGGCTTTGGACGCGGCGCTCGACCGAAGGCTCGCGGCGGAAATCTCAAACCTGACGGTCGCGGGGTTGAAGCGTCTTCTTCTGGGCGAGGGCGGCGCGGGGTGGGTTCGGCGTTACCGGGACGGGTTGGGCAGCGAGTCAATCGCCGCGGTCGTCAAGCTCATGACGAACGACGAGCTCTCGGCGGTCGCGCGCAAGCTCTTCAACCCCCTGCCGGGCGAGGGCGTGGCCGTCGGCTCGCCGGGACACTTCGGCTCGCGCCTGCAGCCGAACAGTCCGGGCGACGACGAGGAGGAGATACTCTTCTCCGTCCTCGAAGGTCTCACCTACGGCTGCGGCGACGTCATCCTCGGCCTCAACCCCGCGGGCGACGACCTGGAGACAATCGTCCGCCTCGAAGAGCTGCTCCGCTCCGTCGTCGAGCGTCTCCAACTCCCCACGCGCTACTGCGTCCTCTCCGACATCGTGAAGCAGTCGAGCGCGCGCCAGCGCGTGAAGGTTGACGTGGGCTTTCAGAGCCTGGCCGGCACTTCGAAGGCGCTCGGCGGGATGGTCGGGTTAGACGTGGAGGGCGTGATGGAACTCGCGCGCGGCTTCGAGGGCCTCTACTTCGAGACAGGGCAGGGCGCGGAGGTGACGAACGGCGCGGCCGAAGGGTTAGACATGGTCACGCTCGAAGCGCGGACGTACGGCGTCGCGCGCCACGTGGGGAAGCGGACGGGCGCGTGGATGATCGTCAACGACGTGGCCGGGTTCATCGGGCCGGAGGTCTTCAGGACGGGCGAACAGCTTCTGCGCGCGTGCCTGGAAGACACCGTGATGGCGAAGCTGCACGGGCTGACGATGGGCCTGGACGTGTGCTCGACCTTCCACATGGGCGTCGAGCCGTCCGAGCTGAAGCGGGTCACGGCCGAGGTCGTCGAGCGCGCGGCGCCCGCGTACCTGATGGCCGTCGCGGGCAACGCCGACCCGATGCTCGGCTACCTGACGACCTCCTTCCGCGAGCACCCGCAGTTGCGCGCGCGCACGCGGAAAAGCATCTCGACGCCGATGCGGAGGCGTCTGAACGAACTCGGGGTATTGGACTCAAGCGGACGGCCGCGCGCGGGCGCGGAGAGTGTGGCGGCGCTCTACGCCGCGTATTCGAGGGCCGGCGGCGACACGCGCACCGACGAGGCTCTGCGCGCCGAAGCTTTGAAGAAGGTCGAGACGTTGAAGGGGCGCGGCTTCGACCTCGGCCTCGGCCGCGCGGAAGGGTTCGAGGCGCCGCCCGCGGTCGGGGCGCGGCTTGAGATGATTTACAAGCACGCGCGGCGCGCTCTCTACTCGACGATTGACGAAGGGGTCTTGCGGGAAGTCAGTCCGAAGCACCTGCGCGTGCTGACGCCGGCGCGCGACCGCGAGCATTACCTTTCGGAGCCTGCGGCGGGCGAGCTGCTGCGGCCGGAGGACGCGGCGCGCGTCTCGACGCTCTATGGCGCCCGGCTTCCGCAAGTGCAGCTCGTCCTCTCGGACGGACTCAACGCCGACGCGCTCAACGAGAATTTGCGGGCCGTCCTGCCGCGCCTGCGCAGGGAGTTGACGGAGTCGGGTCTGCACGTCGGCGAGGTCAACCTGGTCTTGACGAACGGGCGCGTGCGCGCGGGCTATCACGCGGGCGAGCTGCTGGGCGTTGACTTGATCGTTCATCTCATCGGCGAGCGGCCGGGGACGGGCCTGAACACGCTCTCGGCCTACGTCACCTACGGGCGCGACGCGGCGGGGAAGTCGCGTTGGAGTCCTTCGCTCGACCACGCGTGCACGACCGCCGTCTGCGGCATCAACGCGAAGGGGAAGCGCGCGGACGCGGCCGTCGAGGAGATAAGGGCTTGCGTCTCGCGCGCGTTCGAAGAGCGGCGCTCGGGCGTGGCGCTCGGCTCGGGGTTCAAGAAACGGTAGGAAGTTGGGTTCGTTTGGACGGAATCTCGGAAGGTTTGGAGAAGCGTCCGAGAGGGTGTTGACTTTCGGTTTGCCAGATTGGATATTGTCGCCATACAGCCAACGCTTCGGCGCGTCGCCGCCGGGGCGTTTGAATTTTTCAACCGGTCGGCGCCTGCGACGGTGACCGGCCTGCCTCCGTTGACGCGTGCGTGATGAGTAAGGGGCAGTTCACCACAGAGACACAGAGGCACAGCTTGTTGACTATTGTCTTCAAAGCTGTGCCTCTGTGTCTCTGTGGTGAAATCCTCCGGGCGTAACCCTCAGGTCGGAGTTGGGACAAATCTGATTTCCGCTGCATGGAAAGGCTCCTGCAGTTTCTCTCGGGTCAGGAGCGCGCCGTCTTCGCGAACGGGCGTTTCGGCTTCGACGTGCGCCCGCACACGCTCGTCATCGTCGCCTGCGCGCTGGCGCTCGTCGCCTTCGTCTACTTCGCGTACGTGCGCCCGCGCACGCGCCTCGGCGGCACGACGCGCGCCGGCCTCATCGCCCTGCGCTCGGCGCTCTTCCTCCTCATCCTCTTCCTGCTCTTAAAGCCCGTGGTCGTGGTGCCCTCGGTCGTCCCGCGCAGCAGCACCGTGGCGCTCGTCGGGGACGACTCGCGCAGCATGCAGATGGCCGACGCGGGCGGCGGCCTCACGCGCCTCGAAGCGATGAAGGCCGCGCTCTTCGACCCGGAGGGCGACTTCCAGAAGCGCCTGCGCGAGAAGTTCAGGACGCAGGAGTACGGCTTCTCAAGCCAACTCGACAACGTCGGCGACGTCGCAGAACTGACGGGCGAAGGCGGCGCGAGCGACCTCTCGGGCGCGCTTGCGGAGGCGGCGAGGCGTTCGACGGGGGCGCCCCTGTCGGCCGTCGTGCTCGTCTCGGACGGCGCGGCGAACGCGGGCGCAGACCTGGGCGCGGAGCTGCGCAACCTGCGCGCGCGCGGCCTGCCCGTCTACACGGTCGGCGTCGGGAGCGCGCGCCGCCCGGCCGACGCGGAACTGGTGCGCGTCAACCTCCCGCGCCGCGTGCTCGTCGGTTCGAGCGTCGAGGTCGAGGCGTTCGTGCGCGCGAGCGGCTACGGCGCGACGAAGGTGCGCATCGCGGCGAGCGAGGACGGCCGCGCGGTCAGGACGGACGAGTTCCCCCTGCGCGGCGGCGAGACCGAGGTCGTGCGGATGGAGCTTGTGCCGGAGACGCCGGGCACGCACCGCTACACGTTCGACGTACAGCCGCTCGAAGGCGAGCTGACGGTCGAGAACAACCGGCGCGAGGCCCTGGTCGAAGTCGTCGAGGGGCCGATGCGCGTGCTCTACGTCGAGGGCGAGCCGCGCTGGGAACTGGGCAAGCTGCGCGACTCGCTCGCGCGCGACGAGAAGAACGTCCAGCTCATCTCCCTCCTGCGCACGGGCGAGAACAAACTCTACCGGCAGGGCGTCTCGGGCGAGGCGGAGCTGTCGGAAGGTTTCCCTAAAACCGAGGGGGAGCTGTTCGCATACGACGGCCTGATGTTGGGAAGCGTCGAGGCGAGCTTCTTCACGGCCGAGCAGTTGCGTGCGATTGAGGCTTTCGTCGCGCGCCGGGGCGGCGGGCTGCTCGCTTTAGGGGGACGCTTCGCCTTCGGCGCGGGGGGCTACGCGGGCACGCCCGTGGCCGACGCGCTCCCCTTCGTCATCAACGCGCGGCCTTCGGGCGTGCCGCAGGCGCCGAACCCGGATGCGTACGCGGCCGTCTACAAGGCGCAGCTCACCGCGCGCGGCGCCTCGCACCCGGTCACGCGCCTGAGCGAAGACCGGCAGCAGAGTCAGAAGACCTGGAGCGAACTGCCGCCCGTCTCCGTCCCCGAAGCGCCCGCGGGCGTGAAGCCGGGCGCGACCGTCCTGCTCGAAGCGCGGCGCGCGGAGGGCGCGGGGCGCGCGGGTGGGGCCGTGACGCTGCTCGCGCAGCAGCGCTACGGGCGCGGGCAGGCGCTCGCGTTCGCGGCGTCGGACACCTGGCGCTGGCGGATGCGGATGGACTCGAAGAGCAACGCGCACGAGAACTTCTGGCGTCAGATGTTACGTTACCTTGTGCAAACAACCCCGCGCCAGTTCGAGGTCGCGGCCGAGCAGGACGTATACGCCGACGGCGACACGGTGCGCATCGTCGCCGACCTGAGGGATAAGAAGTTCGACCCGGCGGCGGACGCGCGCGCCGTCGCGCACGTCACGAAGCCCTCGGGCGCGACCGTCGAGGTGCCGCTCCGCTTCACCGCGCGCGACGAGCGGGCGGTCTACGTCGGCGAGTTCAAGGCCGACGAGTTGGGTCGTCATCGGATCGAGCTGACGGCAAGCGGCGTCTCCATCGGCGAGGCCGCGGCGCAGTCGGAGTTCCTGGTCGCGGAGCTGAACCGCGAGTTCTACGACGCCTCGCTCAACGAGGAGCTGCTCAAGCGCGTCGCCGCCGAGACGGGCGGCAGGTACTACACGCTCGAAGAGGCCGGCGCGCTCGTCGCCGATCTGACCTACCGTCAGACCGACAACTCGCGCCCCGTGACGAAAGACCTCTGGGACATGCCCGTCAACTTCCTCCTGCTCGTCGGCCTCTTGAGCGGCGAGTGGTTCCTGCGCAAGCGGCACGGGCTGGCGTGACGGTAAAAGATATGAACCACAGAGACACAGAGACACAGCTTGGACACAGCTTCTTGTCTTGGGCTGTGTCTCTGTGTCTCTGTGGTTAATTTTAACTGACTGCAATGTGGCGTCGTCTAACCGGTGTGCTCGCGTGTTGCTGCTTCGCGGCGGGCGTGGCGTGTGCGCAAGGCGCGGCGGCGCGGCCGGCGGCCGACCCGAACAAGTACGCCGTCATCCTGAGCGGGGCGAGCGGCGAGGAGGAGTACGCGAAGCGCTTCGCGCAGTGGACGGCGGCGCTGCGGCGCGCGCTCGTCGAAAGGTTCGGGTTCGACGAGGCGCGCGTGACGGTTCTGTCGGAATCGCCCGAGGGCGGGCGCGCTTTGAAGGCCACGGCCGAGGAGGTGCGGCGCACGTTCCAGACCCTGCGCTCGTCCGCCGGGCCGGAGAGCACTGTCTTCGTCTTCCTCATCGGACACGGCACTTACGACGGGCGACAGGCGAAGTTCGGCCTCGTCGGCCCTGACCTGACGGCGAACGAGTACGCGGAGCTGCTGGACGGCCTGACGGTGAAGCGCGTCGTCGTCTTAAACATGGCGAGCGCGAGCGGCGAGTTCATCAAGCCGCTCTCTGGTCGCAACCGGGTCGTCGTCGCCGCGACGCGCAGCGGGCAGGAGCAGAACGCGACGCGCTTCCCCGAGTTCTTCATCGAAGCCCTCACGAGCCGCGAATCGGACGCCGACCAGAACGGCCGCGTCTCCATCTTCGAAGCCTTCGACTACGCCGCGCGGATGACGGCCGAGCGGTACAAGCGCGACGGTCGCTTGGCGACCGAGCACGCGATGTTTGACGACAGCGGCGACGGCGTCGGCCACGCGACCGCCGAGGGCGGCGACGGCGTGCTCGCGCGCACGACCTACCTCGACTCGCTCACGGCGGAGCAGGCGGCGGCCACGGCCGAGGCGGCGCGCCTGCTGCGCGAGCGCGAGCGGCTCGAAGTCGAGGTCGAGCAGCTCAAGGCGCGAAAGACCTCTCTGCCGGAGTCGGAGTACGAGGCCGAGCTCGAACGCATCTTCGTCAGTCTCGCGAAGGTGAACCGCAGCATCAAGAGGGGCGCGCAGTGAGGGCGGCTTTGAAGTCCAACCCGACGTTTCTCGCGCTGGCCTTCGCCGCGGCGCTCGCCTGCGCCTTCGCACACGCAGGCCGTGCACAGTCGAACGGCGACGCGCTGCCGGGCGAGGCCGAGCTGAAGCGCGGCGAGTACGCGCGCGCGATAGAGCTGCTGGGCGCGCGCCTGAAGACGAGCCCTTCGGACGCGACGGCGCAGAGACTTCTGCTGCGCGCGCAGCTGGAGACGGGCCGCTACGCCGAGGCCGAGACTTCGGCGCGCGCCTTCCTCGGCGCGCACCCGGAGGCCGGCGGCGTGCGTCACGAGTTGGCCGAGGCGCTGGCTGCGACGGGGCGTTACAGGGAGGCGATTGGCGAGTTCGAGCGCGCCGCGACGGGGCCCGCGAGCGACGTGCGCCGCGCGGAGTTGTTGGAAGCGACGGGGCAGGAGTCGCGCGCGCGCGAAATCTACAGCTCGCTCGTCAGGTTCTATCAGGAGAGCGGGCCGACCGACGCGCCGACGCTGGCCGCGGTCGCGCGCGCGCTCGTCCGGCTCGAAAGGTTTCAGGACGCGCGCAACCTCTACGCCGACGCCGTCGAGTCCGACCCCGAATGCGTCGAGGCTCAGCTCGGCGGCGGCGACCTCTTCACGGAGAAGTACAACTACGCCGAGGCGGCCGTCTTCTTCGAAGACGCTTTGAAGGTCAACCCGAACAGCGCGCGCGCGCACCTCGGCGTCGCCCTCAACAAGCGGATCGAAGGCGACGAACAGGTTCTCTCAGCGCTTGCACGCGCGCTCGCCGTCAACCCGAACATGGTCGAGGCGCGCGCGCTCGCCGCCGCGCTCGAACTCGAATCCGGCGAGTTCGAAGACGCCAACGTGGAGATAGAGAAAGGGCTGAAGGTCAACCCGAACTCGGCCGAGCTGCACGCGCTGCGCGCGTCGATGCTCTACTTGCAGGACAGGGACTACTCGGCCGCGGCCGCGCAGGCGCTTCAGTCGAACCCGCGTTACGGACGGCTCTACGAGACGCTCGCGCACTACGCGACCATCACGCGCCGCGTCGAGCAGGCGGCGGACTTCTCGCGCCGCGCCGTCGAGCTGTCGCCGCGGCTCTGGAGCGCGCACCTGAGTCTGGGGATGGCCTTGCTGCGCCTGGGCCGGATGGAGGAGGGGCGGGCCGAGGTCGAGAAGTCTTTCGAGGGCGACCCGTTCAACGCGTGGGCCAAGAACACGCTCGACCTGCTCGACACGATGCGGGACTTCCGCGAGACGCGGCGCGGCCCGTTCGTCATCAAGGCGGCGGCGAACGAGACGGAGGTGCTCGCGCCGCTCGCCGCCGATTTGCTCGAAGAGGCGGCCGCGAAGCTGACCGCGAAATATAAGTTCACGCCGAAGGGGCCGGTCTACGTCGAGCTCTTCCCCAACCACGAAGACTTCGCCGTGCGCGCCCTGGGCCTGCCGGGCTTGGGCGCTCTGGGCGTCTGCTTCGGGCAGGTCGTCGCGCAGGACTCGCCCTCGGCGCGCGCGGCCGGCGAGTTCAACTGGGGCGGCACGCTGTGGCACGAGTACACGCACGTCATCACGCTCCAGATGACCGACTACCGCATCCCGCGCTGGTTCTCCGAAGGGCTTTCGGTCTACGAGGAGCGGCGCGCGCGGCCCGGCTGGGGCGGCGGCTGGAACCCGCCCGTGCTGCGCGCCTACGCCGCCGGGCGCTGGTTCAAGATCGCGAACCTCGACGCGGGCTTCGTGCGGCCGCGGCAGCCCGACGACTTGCAGCTCGCCTACTTCCAGGCGTCGCAGGTCGTCGAGTTCGTCAACGACCGCTACGGCTTCGACGCGGTGCTCAGGATGCTCGCGCTCTACCGCGACAAGGCGCGCACGCCCGAGGTCTTGCGGCAGGCTTTGAAGCTGAGTGAAGACGAGTTCGACCGCGCTTTTCTTGAGTACGTCGGGACGAAGGCGCGGCCCCTGCTGGCGGGACTCGGCGAGCCGCTGGGCGGCGTCTCACAGCTTTCGAAGAACGACGTGCTGAGCATGCTCTCGGCGCGCGACACGTACGCGCTGCGCCTGCGCGCGGGCCAGCTGCTGCGCGAAGAGGGTGACCTCGAAGGCGCCGCCGGGCACTTCCGGCGCGCGGCCGAGCTCTACCCTTTCTACGCGGGCGAGGGGAACGCCTACGAGGCGCTCGCCGACATCTACGAGAAGCGCGGCGACACGGCGGCGGCGGCCGAGGCGCTCGAAACGCTCTTGAAGTACGACGAGACGAACCTGAAGGCGACCGTACGCCTCGCAGACCTGCGGTTCAAGCAGGGCGACGCGGCGCGCGCCGTCGGGGCTCTGCGCCTCGGCTTCTACGTCGCGCCCTTCGAGCCGACGACGCACGCGCGCGCGGGCGAACTCTACATGGGTGCGAAGGACGCGGCCGCCGCGCTCACGGAGTTTCAGTCGGCGCTCGCGCTCCGCCCGCCCAACGAGGCCGAGGCGCACTACAACGTCGCCCGCGCCTTCCACGCCCTGGGCAAGACGGCCGACGCCAAGCGTTCAGTCTTACGTGCGCTCGAAGCCGCGCCCAGTTACGAGAAGGCGCAGGAGCTTTTGTTGACCATCACGGGACAGTGAGAAGAAATGATGAATGATGAATGCTGAGTGATGAATGGGGAGTGGGTGCTGGGTGCTGGGTTCTGGTTTTGTCTTCCCAGCACCCAGCACCCAAAACCCAGAACCCGTCTTCAGTTCATCATCCATCACTCATCATTCATCATTCCAGGAGAGTACATGGCGGTCGAGACGAACGTGTTGCGCGACGAGGAGCTGTTGGGGCGGCTGGCGACGGCGCGCGAGGGCCTGCTCGGGGAGATACGCAAGGCCATCAAGGGGCAGGACGAGGTAGTCGAGCAGGTCTTGCTCTCGCTCTTCGTGGGCGGGCACTCGATCATCACGGGCGTCCCCGGCCTGGCGAAGACCCTGCTCGTGCGCACCGTCGCCTCGGTGCTCGACCTCTCTTTCAAGCGCATCCAGTTCACGCCCGACCTGATGCCCGCCGACATCACCGGCACCGAGATCATTGAGGAAGACCGAGCCACGGGCCGGCGCGCGATGGAGTTCATCCGCGGCCCCGTCTTCGCCAACATCGTCCTCGCCGACGAGATCAACCGCACGCCGCCCAAGACGCAGGCCGCGCTGCTCGAAGCGATGCAGGAGGGGCGCGTCACCGTGCAGGGCGTGAGCTACGACCTGCCGCGACCCTTCCACGTCATCGCCACGCAGAACCCCATCGAGATGGAGGGCACGTACCCGCTCCCGGAGGCGCAGCTCGACCGCTTCATGTTCCAGGTCAAGATCGGCTACCTGTCCGAAGAGGACGAGGTGGCCGTCGTCAAGCAGACGACCTCGCCGCAGGAGTTCGAGTTCGAGCGGCAGATGACGGCCGAAGAGATTCTCGCCTTCCAGCGCATCGTCCGGCAGGTGCCCGTCTCGGACACGGTCGCGCGCTACGCCGTCCGTCTCGTCGGCGCGAGCCGGCCCGGGTCTGACGCCGCGCCCGACTTCGTCAACCGCTGGGTGACGTGGGGCGCTTCTTTGAGGGCCTCGCAGTTCCTCGTCCTCGGCGGCAAGGCGCGCGCGGTGCTGCGCGGCCGCTACAACGTCTCCTGCGAGGACGTGCGCGCCGTCGCGCCCGCCGTCCTGCGCCACCGCGTGCTCTTGAACTTTCAGGCGGAGGCCGAGCGCGTGGACTCCGACGCGGTGATTAAGAGACTGATCGAGGCCGTGCCGGAGCCGAAGTCGGGGCTGTGAGATGGACTTCTCTGTCAGGCGCGCGGGGCTCGAAGACCGGCCGGCGCTCGAACGTCTCATCGGCGAGTCGGCGCGCGGCCTGAGCCTCGGCGACTACACGGGCGAGCAGGTCGAGGCCGCGCTTCGTTCGGTCTTCGGCGTGGACACGGACTTGATTCACGACGGGACGTACTTCGTCGCCGAGGCCGGGGGCGAGCCCGTCGGCTGCGGCGGCTGGAGCAAGCGCCGGACGCTCTTCGGCGGCGACCGCTACGGCGCGCGCGACTCGGGCTATCTGGATTCGCGGACGGACGCGGCGAAGATACGAGCCTTCTTCGTCCGCCCCGACTGGGCGCGGCGCGGCGTCGCCGCCGCGATCCTTGAGACCTGCGAGCGCGAGGCACGGGCCGAAGGCTTCCGCTCGCTCGAGCTGATGGCGACGCTCCCCGGCGTCCCCTTCTACGCCGCCCGCGGCTACGAGGGAATCGGACGCGTCTCTTATGAAATATCCGACGGCGTCACGATTGAGTTCGTGCCGATGAGGAAAGAGGTGGGTGGCATTCAGCGCGCTGGCGATAGCGGTCAGAACCACCCGCGGTAGCGGGTGGCGCGTGGCGACATGGCACGTGCGAATAACAGAGGGCCACCCGCTACCGCGGGTGGTTCTGACCCGGTGGCAACGAGGCTCCTCTTTATGTGGTGGCGGCGGGACAAGAAGGCCAAGGCGGCGGAGGCGGAGTCGTCTGCGCGGGGCGTGCCGCGCTTCTTAGACCCGGAGGTTCTGGCGCGCATCGGGTCTCTGGAGCTTTTGGCGCGCGCGGTCGTCGAGGGCTTTATCGCGGGGCTGCACCGCTCGCCGTTCACGGGTTTCTCGACCGAGTTCACGGAGTACAGGCAGTACCACCCGGGCGACGACCTGCGCTACCTCGACTGGCGTCTGCTCGGGCGCACCGACCGCTTCTTCATCAAGAAGTACCGGGCCGACACGAACGCGCAGGTCACGCTGCTCGTGGACACGAGCGGCTCGATGCGCTACGCGGGTGCCGAGGGCGGCGTCACCAAGTTGCAGTACGCGCAGTTCCTCGCCGCCGCGCTCGCGCACCTCGCGGCCAGACAGCAGGACGCGGTGGGCCTGACGGCCTTCGGCCGCGAAGTGCACACGCACGTCCCCGCGCTCAACCGGACGGGGCACATGCGGACCATCTACGGCCGGCTCTCGACGCTCGAAGCGGGCGGCGAGACGCGCCTGGCCGAGGCGCTCCACCTGACGGCCGACCGCCTGACGCGCCGCGGCGTGGTCGTCCTCATCTCGGACTTCTACGAGAGTCCGGAACGTCTGGCGGGCGCCTTCCAGCACCTGCGCTTCCGCGGCCACGACGTGATCGCGTTCCACGTGCTCGACCCGCGCGAGGTCGAGTTCGACTTCGAAGACTCTCTGCTCCTGCTCGAAGACTCGGAGACGGCCGAGCAACTGCCCGTGCTCCCCGCGGTGGTCGCGGGCGGCTACCGCCAGCGCGTCAACGCGCACGTCGAGGCGCTGCGCCGGACGTGCTCGGCCAACCACGTCGACTACGAGCTGGTCACGACCGACCGGCCGCTCGACTTCGCCCTCTTCTCCTTCCTCTCGCGCCGCGCGGGGAGGTGAGGAGGGTGCTGGGTGCTGGGTTCTAGGTTCTGGTTTTAACCAGCACCCAGCACCCAGCACCCAACACCCTTTATGTCATTTCTAAATCCATTCTTCCTGCTCGGGCTGGCGGCGCTGGCGGCGCCGGTGCTGGTGCATCTGGTGCGGCGGACGCGGGCGCGGCAGGTGGAGTTCCCGGCGCTCTACTTCGTGCGGCAGGTGCCGCAGCGAACCATCAGGCGTCGGACTCTGCGAGACCTTCTGCTGCTGGCGCTGAGGTGCCTGGCGCTGCTGCTCGTCGTCTTCGCGTTCACGCGGCCGTACTTCACGAGCGCGGGCAGGGCCGCGGAGAGGGAGGGCGTGCGTTCGACCGTCATCGTGCTCGACGCTTCTCTGAGCATGAGACGCGCGGGGCTGTTCGAGGAGGCGAAGCGGCGTGTCGATGCTCTCGTCGGCGAGACCGCGCCGGACGAGCGCGTGGCGCTCTTGAGTTTCGGGGAAGGGTACGAGGTCGTCAGTCAGTTCACGACGGACAGGAACGCCCTGCGCGCGGCGCTCGCCGGCGTGAAGGTCGGGTTCGAGGCGACCGATTACGAGCAGGCCCTGCGCGGCGCCGAGGCTCTCTTCCGCGAGTCGAAGGCGTCGGGCGCGAAGCGCGTGCTGGTCGTCTCCGACTTTCAGGCGACGGGGTGGGACGCGGGGCGCGCGACCTTCCGGCTCCCTTCGGACGTGCGCCTCGCGCTCATCGACGTGGCCGCGGGCCGGCCCGAGTCGAACGCCGCCGTCACGAACGTCGAGGCCCGCGGCGCGGTCTACGGGCAGAAGTACACGGACAAGGTCGCCGTCCACGTCGCCAACTTCGCAGACGAAGAGCGCGGCCCCTTCACGCTCGACTTCCAGATTAACGAGCAGACGGTCGAGAAGCGCGAGGTCAGGCTCGCGCCGCGCGAGGAGAAGGTCGTCGAGTTCACAGACTTCAACCTCGGCGAAGGCACCAACCGCTGCGCCCTGCGCCTGCGCGCGGACGACTTCGCGCCCGACAACGACTTCTACTTCACGCTGCGGCGCGAGTCGCCCGCGAAGGCGCTCATCATCGACGGCTCGGCGCGCGGCGGCGACAGCTTCTACTTGCAGAGCGCGCTCGCCGCGGGCGGCGACCTGCCGTTCACGTTCGAGGTGCGCGGCGCGGGCGCCGTCGACCCGAACGCTTTGGCCGCGCACACGCTCGTCATCCTCAACGACGCGGGCCTCGCGCCCGGCCCGCTCTCGGAGGGCGTCGAACGCTTCGTCGAAGCGGGCGGCCGCCTCATCATCGCCGCGGGGCCGCACACCAGATCCGAGAGTTTTAATCGCGCCCTCGGCCGTGTCGCCCCTGCGAATCTGGTCGAAGCCGTGCAGCTTCAGCGCGGCGAAACGGTCGCGATGACGGCGTTGAAGAGTTCGCACCCGGTCTTCGAGGTCTTCAACGAGGGCGGGCGGATGCCCGCGGCGCGCGTCTACGGCTACCAGCGCGGCGAGGCGCGCGAGGGCGCGTCGGTGCTCGCTAGTTTCGAGGACGGGAGTCCGGCCCTCGTCGAAGCGGGCGCGGGCGCCGGGCGCGTGTTGATGTATAACTCGACGCTCGGGATGGCGTGGAGCGACCTGCCGCTCTCGCCCGTCTACCTTCCGCTCGTGCAGCAGATGGTTCGCTACCTCGGCGAGCGCGAGGTGAGCGCGTGGCACCGCCTGGGTCAGGCGTTCGTCGTGGAGAAGGGGACTGAAGGACAGCCGCCCGCGGTGGACACGCCTTCGGGCGCGAGGCTGAAGAACGTGAACGAGGCGAAGGGCGGCGAGCTGCTTTTGACGGGGCGCGAGCCGGGCTTCTACCGCCTGCGCTACGCCGCGGGGTACGACTTCGCGGCCGTCAACGTCGAAGGGCGCGAGGGCGACTTCGCGAAGCTGAACGAGGAGGAGTTCCTCGCGGCCTTCACCGGCGGCGACCCTTCGGCCTCGCCCGCCGCCGACGCACGTGGGCGCGAGAGCGGCGAAGAGATAGAGGCGCGGCAGCGCGCGTGGTGGCCGCTCCTCCTCGCCGCGCTGCTCCTCCTCGCCGCCGAGTCCGTTCTCGCGCGCCGGACTAAAGTTGTGAAGACTGTCGGAATGAAGATATGACTTACGAAGTCGGACAACTTCAGAAACTCCTCGCGAGGGCGCGGCGGCGGCGGCGTCTGTTGATTGCGCTGCGCGGGGCGGCGGTCTGTGTGGGGTTGGGCGCGTGCGTGCTGCTTTTGTTGGGGTGGGCGGCGTACCGCTACAGGGGGAGTGAGGGCGCTCTGCTGGCGCTGCGCGCGGGGGCCTTGGTCGCGTTCGTCTCGGCCGCGTACTTCTCGCTGGTGCGGCCGCTGGCGCGTCGCGTTGCGGACGCGCGGCTGGCGCGCTTCATAGAGGAGCGCGCGCGCGGGACGGAGGACAGGCTCGTCACGGCCGTCGAGTTCGCGGAGGGTGAAGAGTCGCGTCGCGTCTCGCGCGCGCTGCTCGAAAGGTTGAGGTCGGACGCGGACGGCGCGGCCGCGGGCGTGGATTTAGACCGCGTGTTCAGCCGTCGCGCGCTGGCGGCGTACGGCGCGGCGGCACTCATGAGCCTCCTGTTCTTCGCGGGCGTCTTGAAGTGGGGGCCGCGCGGCGTCTCCGCGGGGCTGGCGCAGTTGGTCGCGCCGACGGGCCTGGCGGCCGAGGCCGACGCGCGCGCCATCAAGGTCAAGCCGGGCACGACGCGCGTGCCGAAGGGTTCTGACCAGGAGATCAAGGCGGCGCTCGCGGGCTTCGACGCGGAGATGGCTTCGCTGTTTACGCGCGCGGCCGGCGCGGGCGAGGACGCCTGGCAGGGGCAGGCGATGGAGCAGGCGAAGGCGCGCGGCGAGTTCCAGCTCTCCCTGCCCAACGTGCAGGAGTCGGCCGAGTACTTCGTCGAGTCCGAGGGCGTCCGTTCCGAGGTCTTCAAGCTCGAAGTCGTAGACCTGCCGTTCGTCAAACAGCTCGACCTCGTCCTCAACTTCCCGGCCTTCTCGCGCCTGCCCGCGAAGGCGGTCGAAGACGGCGGCGACGTGGCGGCTTTGAAGGGGACGGTCGTGACCGTGACGGCGCGCCTCTCGGGCAGGGCGCGCGCGGCGCGCATCGTCTTCGCGGACGGGCGCAAGGCTGAGATGAAGGCCGCCGGGTCGGACTTCGTCGGCGCGCTGACGGTGACGGGCGACACGAGCTACTTCGTCGAGCTGACGAGCCTCGACGGCGAGACTTACCGCGGCTCGAACGAGTTCGACGTGACGGCGCTCGAAGACACGCCGCCGACCGTCTCGTTCGAACGCCCCGGCAGAGACACGAAGGCGACGAACCTCGAAGAGGTCTTCACGCAGGCGCGCGCCGAGGACGACTTCGGCGTCGCGAGCATCGAGCTCTTCTTCTCGGTCAACGGGGGCGAGGAGCAGAAGGTCAACCTGCAAGACCTCAGCCGCGACGCGGCGCGGAGCTTGACGGGCACGCACACCTTCTTCATCGAAGAGTTCAAGCTCAAGCCCGGCGACTTCATCTCCTACTACGCGAAGGCGCGCGACGCCTCGAACGAGACGACGAGCGACATCTACTTCATCGAAGTCAAACCGTTCGAGATGCAGTACAAGCAGTCGCAGTCGCAGCAGCAGCAGGGCGGCGGCGGGCAGGGCGAGGGCGCCGACCAGGATCAGAACGCCTTGACGCGCCGGCAGAAGGAGCTGATCGCCGCGACGCACCGCTTGATGCGCGAGGGGCAGCGCTACACGCCGCAGGAGCGCGCGGACGGCTACGAGGCCGTCGCAGGGGGACAGGAGAAGTTGAAGGCCGACACGCTCGAATTCCTCGAGCGCGTGCGGCGGCGCATGGGCGAGCAGTTGGAGGGGCGCGAGGAGCTTTCGCGCATGGCCGAAGACCTGCGCGCGGCCGCGCGCGAGATGGAGGGCGCGCCGCCCCCTCTGCGTAAGCAGGCGGGCCGCGACGCCCTGCCGCCCGAGCAGCGCGCGCTGCAGCGCCTGCTCTCGGCCGACGCCATCGTCCGGGAGATGCAGGTCGCCTTCGGCAACCAGAGCGGCGGCGGGGGCGGCGGGCGCGAGTCGAGGGAGCTTTCCGACCTGATGGAGCTCGAACTCGACAAGATGAAGAACCAGTACGAGACGCTCAACCGGGAGCAGAGGCAGCGGCAGGAGCAGGCGAAGTCCGAGGCCGAGCGGCGTCTGGAAGAACTCGCGCGCAGGCAGGAGCGCGCGCTCGAAGAGCAGCGCAGGCGGCAGCAGGCCCAACAGGGGCAGCCGCGCAACAGCAGCGGCGGTGGCAGCGAGCGGCAGCAGCAGGACATGGTCGAGGAGGCGCGCAGGGCCGCGCGCGAACTCGAAAGACTCTCGCGCGAGCGGCGCGACGCGAGGATGCAGGAGCTGAGCCGTCAGATGGATCAGGCGGCCGACGACCTGCAACGCGCGCAGTCCTCTTCGAAGGGCGGCCAGCAGGACTCAATCGCGCAGGGCGAGCGCGCGCTCGAACGGATGCGGCAGGCGCAACGCCGTCTGCAACAGATGAGAGGCGGCGGGTCTGCGGGGCAGCAGGGGCAGCAGCAGGAGATTGGCAACCTGCGTCAGCGCGCGGCCGAGGCGGCGGCGCGACAGCGCGAACTCTCGCGCGAGGCGGAACAGCTCGCGCGCCGCGGCCCTCAAGGTTCTCAACAGGGGCAGCAGGGGGAGGAGTCTTCGCGCGGGGCGCGCGAGCGCCTGGCCGAGCGCGAGCAGGCCCTGGCCGACTCGGTCAACAACCTCGAAGAGGACGTGCGCCAGACGGCGCGCTCGCTCGGCGAGGGCAAGCAGCAGGCGGCGGCCCGCCGTCTGAGCGAGGCGGCCGACGCGCTCCGGCGTAACCGCGTGGCCGAGCGCGTACGCGAGGGCTCGCGCGGCGCCGAACAGGGGAGGCCCGAGTCCGCGCGCGAAGCGGGGCGCGCGGCGCAGCAGGGCCTGGGCGAGATGTCCGAGCGCCTGCAGGAGGCGGAGGCCGCGGCCGGGCGTCAGTCATCCGGCAACGGGGCCGAAGAGGCGCTCGACCGCACGCGCCAGCTCGCGGACGACCTCGACTCTCTGCGCCGCAAGCTCGAAGAACGCTCGCGCCGCGAGGGCCGCGGTCAGCGGCAGCAGTCGCAGGGCGGGCAGCAACAGTCGCAGGGAGGACGGCAGGCGGGAGGCCGTCAGGGGCAGCAAGGAAGTGAGCAGTCTTCTCAACAGTCGCAGCTCGGGCAGCAGGGGCAGGGCGGGCAGAAGGGCTCGCGCTCGCAGCAGTCTGCGCAACAGTCCGGCGGCGGTGGTGGCGGCGGCGGACGCGGCGGCGACGTCATCTCCGGCACGGGCACGGACGACGCGCGCCAGCTCGCCTCGGAACTGCGCGAGCGCCTGCGCGACGCCGAGGGCCTGCGCCGCGAGTGGGGCGGCAGTTCGGGGGGCAGGGAACTCGGCGGGGTCATCGAACGGTTGCGCGGCATCGCCGACGGAAGCATGGAGGGCGAGGCGCAGACCGCCGCGTCGCTCAAGGCCGCGGTCATAGACCCTCTGCGGCAGCTTGAGCTTGAGCTGAGCAAGCGGCTGCGCGAGCAGCTCGGCCGCACGAACCTGCGGCTCGGCGACGAGGGCGCCGCGCCCGGCCGCTACCGCAAGTCGGTCGAAGAGTACTACCGCCGTCTCTCGCAGGGCGGCCGGAGGTGAAGGGGGATTTGAAATTTGAGATTTGAAATTTCAAATTTGAGACGGCTGCGCGCGGGGCTCCCTCTGCTGCTCGTCGCGCTGGCGCTCTTCCCCGTGAGGGCGCAGATGCCTCCCGAAACGGGGCCGCAAGTCCAGTCCGGCTCGCCCTTCGGCGGCCTGCCCCCCTTCGGCACGGTGAGCCCGCGCCGCCGCGCGCCGCGCGCGCAGGAGCCGACGCAGATGGGGCGCGCGGGCGCTTCGGAGCCGACGGGCGAGTTCATCTTCACTCGCACCATCTACCGCTCGCCCTCGGGGTACGGCAGACGTTGGGGCGGGTCTTGGGCGACCGACTTCCCCGAGGCCGACGACCACTTCAGCGTCGGGTTGCGCGAGTGGGCGGGCACGAACCTCAACGTCTCCCAGCGCCCCGTGCAGGTCGAGATCATGGACGAGAAGCTGTTCGACTACCCGCTCATCTACTTCGTCGAGCCCGGCTACCTTGAGCTGAACGAGGAGGAGGCGGCGCGGCTGCGCGAGTACGTCGCGCGCGGCGGCTTCATGTTCTTCGACGACTTCTGGGGCACGGCCGAGTGGGACAACGTCGTCGAGCAGATGAAGAAGGTCTTCCCCGATTTGGAGCCGAAGGAGCTGCCGCTCACGCACCCCATCTTCCACTCCTACCTCGACATCACGGAGGCCGTGCAGGTGCCGAACATCTACAACGCGATGCGCGGCGTCACGTCGGAGAAGGGCGGCGTCACGCCCTACTACATGGGCATCGAGGACAAGCGCGGGCGCCTCGTCGCCTTCTTCTCGCGCAACTCCGACCTCGGCGACGCCTGGGAGTGGATCAACGACCCGCGCTACCCAGTCAAGTACGGCCTCGCCGCCTACAAGGTCGGCATCAACGTCGTCGTCTACGCGATGAGCCACTGAGGGGTGCTGGGTGCTGGGTGCTGGTTAAAACCAAAACTCAGAACCCAGCACCTAACACCCAACACCTAACACCCAGCACCCAGCACCCAACACCCATGAACCTGATTCAAATCCTCGGCCTCGCGGCCGGCGCGGCTTGGACTTCGGGCATCAACCTGTACGCGACCGTGGCGGTGCTCGGGCTGTTGGAGCACTTCAAGCTGGTGCGCCTGCCGGGCGGGCTGCACGCGCTCGACAACTGGTGGATCATCGGCGTCGCCGTCGGCCTCTACTGCGTCGAGTTCTTCGCCGACAAGGTGCCGTACGTCGACACCGTCTGGGACGCGGTGCACACGTTCATCCGCGTGCCGGCGGGCGCGGTGCTGGCGTACGCCGCGACGAACGAGCTCGACCCGACCGTGCAGGTGCTGGCGTTCCTTTTGGGCGGGGGCGTCGCGCTCTCTTCGCACGGGACGAAGGCGACGGTGCGCGCGGCGGCCAACCTGAGCCCGGAGCCCGTGTCGAACTGGGTTCTCTCGGTCGTCGAGGACGTCGTCGCGATAGGCGGCGCGGTGCTGTCGGTCGTCGCGCCCCTGGTCGCGCTCTTCTTTGTGGCCGCGTTCCTCGTCCTCTTCTTCTGGCTGATGCCGAAGGTCTTCGGGCGCATCCGCAAGATGCTCGCGGCGGCGCGCGACTTCTTCACGGGGCGCGGGCGCGACGGCGTGAGGGCGGCTCTGCTGTTGGCGTTGGCGGGCGCCTCGTCGTTGACGTCCCCGGCGCGCGCGTCGGCCAGGCCCTCGTTCGTGACGGTCAAGGGGCACCAGCTTTATCTGAAAGACAAACCCTACTACTACGTCGGCGCGAACTACTGGTACGGGAGCCTGCTCGGTTTAATGAAGGACGAGAGGCGCGGGGCCGAACGTCTGCGCAGGGAGCTGGACTTCCTGAAGGCGAACGGCGTGACGAACCTGCGTCTGCTCGCAGGGGCGGAGGGCGCGGGGCTGATTAACGGCGTCCGGCGCGTCGGGCCGCCGCTCCAGCCCGCACAGGGCGAGTTCGACGAGTCGGTGCTCGACGGCCTCGACCTCGTCCTCTACGAGATGGGCAAGCGCGGACTCAAGGCCGTCGTCTTCCTCAGCAACAACTGGGAGTGGAGCGGCGGCTTCCAGCAGTACCTCATCTGGAACGGCAAGGTGCCCGAGGAGATGTGGACGCGCAAGCTCAACTGGGACGAGCAGCGCGACGTGGTCTCGCAGTTCTACGGCTGCGCGCCCTGCACCGCCGCGTACGCCAAGCAGGTCAACTTTCTGCTGGACAGAGTCAACAGGTACAGCAAACGTAAGTACGCCGAAGACCCCGCCATCATGGCCTGGGAACTGGCGAACGAGCCGCGCCCGATGCGGCCCGCGGCGGCCGAGGCATACAGGCGCTGGGTCGCCGACGCGGCGGCGATGATTAAGTCGAAGGACAGGAACCACCTCGTCGTCGTCGGCCACGAGGGGCGCATGGGCACCGACGACCTCAAGCTCTTCGAAGAGATACACGACGACCCGAACATCGACTACCTGACCATCCACATCTGGCCGAAGAACTGGGGCTGGTTCAAGGGCGAGGAGGTCGCGGCCGACTACGCGGGCGTCGTCGAGAAGACGCTCGCCTACGTCGAAGAGCACCTGCGCGTCGCCGAGAAGCTGGGCAAGCCGCTCGTCCTCGAAGAGTTCGGACTCCCGCGCGACGGGCACTCCTTCGACCCCGCGGCCCCGACCACCCTGCGCGACGGCCTCTACGCCAAAGTCTTCGACGTGCTCACGCGCCAGGCCGCCGCGGGCGGCCACGTCGCCGGCGCGAACTTCTGGGCCTTCGGCGGCGGCGCGCGCCCCGTCAAAGGGCAGACCTTCTGGAAGGAAGGCGACGACTACACCGGCGACCCGCCCATGGAAGAGCAGGGCCTCAACAGCGTCTTCGACTCCGACCTGAGCACGTGGAAGATAATCAAATCTACAGGTAAGGATTTAGAGAAGAGCCGGAAGAGGAAAGGATGAAGGCGGAAGGATGAAGGATGAAGGGAAGAGGGCCTGACCTTCATCCTTCATCCTTCCGCCTTCATCCTTTCTTTCAATCGTGCCCGTCGATGTAGAGCGTCAGCATGCGGCGCCAGTAGTCCCAGTCGTGCGCCCAGCCGTCCCATTCGCGCAGGGCGTTGCCAATGCCTTTCGACCAGAGGACGCGGGACATCTCGCGGGCGCTGCCGATGAGAGGGTCTTCGCGCCCCGAGGCCATGATGATGTCCATGCTGTGAAGGAGCGAGAGGCGGTTCGGGTCGTGCTCGCCTTCGACGAACTGGACGGGGTTGTTGAGGTAGACGTGCTCGCCCTCGAAGCCGCCGGCCCAGCGGCGTATGTCGTAGACGCCGCTCAGGCCGATGACGCGGCGGACGGCCTCCGGGTGCTTGAGCCCGAAGCTCATCGCGTGGTACGCGCCGAAGCTCGCGCCGACGGTCATGAGGAAACGATTCGAATTCCGGTGCCGGACGAGCGGCAGGACTTCCTGGGAGAGATAACGGTCGTACTGCGTCTGCCGGTACGCGCGCGCGCCCGGGTGCGCCCGGCGGCAGTACCAGCTCTCGGCGTCCACGCTGTCCACGCAGTAGAACTGGAGCCACCCCTCTTCGACCTGCCGGCGCAGAAGCCCCAGCATCCCTCGGTCTTCCCACTCGTAGAACTTCCCCTTCGAGGTCGGGAAGACGAGCACGGGCGCGCCCGCGTGGCCGACGACGAGCAGCTCCATGTCACGGTCGAGGCTGGGGCTGTGCCAGCGTTGATATTCGCGATGCATTGAGTGTACTTCAGAAGGACTTCACCACAGAGGCACAGAGACACAGCTAAGATACAGCCTAATCTTTAGCCTTCAACAAGCTGTGCCTCTGTGTCTCTGTGGTTAATCGTCTTTGCGTGCATGAAGGAGGCGACGCGTCGGAAGACATCGGCCAGTACGTCCACGTCGGGGAGGTAGACGAGGCGGAAGTGGCACGACGCGGGGTCTGCGCCGAAGCCCGAGCCGTGGACGACGAGCACGCCCGTCTCTTTGAGCAGGTCGAGCACGAAGCGCTCGTCCGGGCGGTGCTCGGGGTCGTCCGCGCGGATCATCGCGTAGAAGGCCGCCGCCGGCTCGACGCACGAGAGGCCTTCGACGTTGGCGACGGAAGTCAGGACGAAGTCGCGCCGCCTTCTGATCTCGCGCATGAAGTCGTCGAGGAACGCGCGGTCGCCTTCGAGCGCGGGGCGCACGGCGTACTGCGCGGGCGTGGGCGAGCAGAGCCGCCCGCTCGCGAGGCGGTGGACGGCGCGCGCGAGTTCAGGCATCCGGCCCGCGTTCGTGAAGCGCATCCAGCCCACGCGCCAGCCCGGCACCATATGCGTCTTCGAGAGGCTCTCCAGCGTGACGACCGCCGCGTCCGAACCGGCCGCGAGCGCCGAGGCCGGCGCGGGCGCGTCCCCGAAGCAGAGTTCGCGGTAGACCTCGTCGGCGATGACGAGCAGCCCGCGCCGCTCCGCGATCCTTAAAAGTCTGCGGGTCGTCTCGTCGTCGGTGATCGAGCCGGTCGGGTTGTTCGGGTTGATGAGGACGATGGCGCGCGTGCGCTCGCCAATTAGAGACTCGACCTCTTCGGGCGAGGGCAGCCAGCCCGCGCGCGGGTCGAGCGTGTAGTAGCGCGGTCGCGCGCCGAGCCGCTTGAGGATGGCCGGGTAGAGCGGGTAGCCGGGCGCGGGGACGAGCACCTCTTCGCCCTCTTCGACCAGGGCCGTCAGCAGGAGGTCTGCGGCCTCGGACGCGCCGGCCGTCATCAAGACCTCCGCGGGCGCGGTCTCGGCGCCGAGCGCCGTGGCGTAGCGCGCGACCGCCTCGCGCGCCTCCTTCAGGCCCGACGAATGCTCGTAGCCGGTGAAGCGCTCGCTGACGGCGCGGGCGGCGGCCTCGACGACGTGCGCGGGCGGGCGGAAGCCGTAAGCCTGCGGGTCGCCGATGTTGAGGTAGATGACGGAGCGGCCCGAGCGCTCGCGCTCCTCCGCGGCCCCGACGATGTTGCGGATGGCGTAACTGAACTGCGCGGTTCTACTCGACGGCCGAATCATCCTGCACCCCTTGCATGTCCTGGAAATCTCTCCGTCATTGATAACACAACACGAGGCGACCGCGCGACCGACGCCATAGCGGGCAGTACCCCCCGCGGTAGCGGGTGATATTGTGCAAGACGGGCGCGCCGTATCACACAGCACCCCCCGCTACCGCGGGGGGGTTACTGACCCGGCTCTCTCAATCATTTTTATAAGCCTAGAAAAAATTTAAATTATGCGGCGCGCGGCGTTGGTTGTAGAGTGAACGGGTCGTCTCCCGGCGCGTCGCCAACGCGCCAAGTCAAACTCCTCGAAAACTGATGAGATTCGCCGACGTCAAGTCCGTGCCCGCGCTTCAGGCCGCCGTCAACGTGCCGGTGCCGCCGAGCATTATTACGTCCCGGCTTCAGACTTGATGGCCTGTCAGAGCACAAAGGATTCACCCGGCGGGCCATCAAAGCGGACAGCTTGATGGCCTTTCGCGTTAGGGCGCCCCGAGAACTTTTCATGCACGCCGAAGACTTACGGGCCGAGAGGCTTCGCCGCTTCCGCGACGCGCGGCGCGCGGTCGTCAAGCTCGGGACGAGCGTCGTCTCGGGCCTGGGCGGCGAAGTCGCTTCCGAGCGCGTCGCGCCGCTCGTGCGCCATCTCGCGGGGCTGCGCGCCGAAGGGCGCGGCGTCGTGCTCGTCTCTTCGGGCGCGGTCGGTTTGGGCGCGGGCCGACTCGGACTCGCGCGCGCGCGGCTCGGCGACGTGGTCGTGCGGCAGGCCTGCGCGGCCGTCGGGCAGAGCCTTCTGATGCACGCGTACGAGGTGCGGTTCGGCGCGCACGGTGTGAAGATCGCGCAGGTGCTTCTGACCGAGGACGACTTCAAAGACCGTCGCCGTTATTCGAATCTGCAGAGGACGATGGAGCGCCTCTTGAAGCTGGGCGTCGTCCCCGTAGTCAACGAGAACGACACGGTCTCGACCGCCGAGCTCGAGTGCGTGCGCGGCGGCGCGCGCGTCTTCAGCGACAACGACCGGTTGGCGGCGCTCGTCGCGAGCGAGCTGGCTTCGGACGCGCTCGTGCTGCTCTCTGACGTGGACGGGCTGCTAGTGCCAAGCCCGCCCAGGGAGCCTTGCGCGTTCGAGCGCGACGAGGAGTCGATGGTTCTGCCTTACGTGGCGGAGGTGACGCCGGAGCTGCGCGCACTGGCCTCGGGGCCTTCGGCGACGGGGCGCGGCGGGATGTTGACGAAGTTGGAAGCGGCCGAGATCGCGATGCGCGCGGGCTGCGTCGCCGTCATCGCCAACGGCCGGCGGCCCGACACCCTGGCGCGCGTCTTCGCGGGCGAAGAGGTCGGGACTGCTTTCGTGCCTACGTCTCGCATGGCGGGCAAGCGGCGGTGGATCGCATACGCGGCCGTGCTGCGCGGGCGCGTCGTCGTCAACGAGGGGGCGCGCGAGGCCATCCTGCGCGGCAAGGCATCGCTGTTGGTCTCCGGCGTCGTGCGCGTCGAGCGCGAGTTCGGGCCGCGGGACGTTCTGAGCATCGCAGACCCTTCGGGCTGCGAGTTCGCGCGCGGCATCGCCAACTGCGCGAGCAGCGACGAGAGCATGCGGGAAGGGCATCAGCGCGGGCGCCGCGCGAAGGTCCTGGTCACGCGCGACAACATCGTCATCACGGAGCGCGCCGCCCAGGGGTGACGCGGCGACGGGCGCGAGGTAGTTATGAGCGTTACGGCTTCGGAGGAGGAGTTACAGCAGGCGGGCGTCGCGGAACTCGCGCGGCGGGCGAAGTCTGCGTCGAGGCGTCTGGCGACTCTGCCGCGCGGGCGTCGGGACGCGGCGCTGCGCGCGGCGGCCGATGCCATCGAGTCGAGGGCGGCGGAGATCGTCGCCGCCAACGAGCGCGACTGTCTGGAGGCCGCGCGCTCGGTCGCCGAAGGGAGGATGACGGCCTCGACCTTCAAGCGGCTTCAGACGAGCGAGAAGGGCGTGGCCGAGATGGCCGGGCGCGTGCGCGACGTGGCGGCGCTCGAAGACCCTCTGGGGCGCACGCTCGCCGTCACGGAGTTGGACGAAGGGCTGACGCTCTCGAAAGTCTCCTGCCCGCTCGGCGTCGTCGGCGTCGTCTTCGAAGCGCGGCCGGACGTCGTGCCGCAGGTCGCCTCGCTCGCGCTCAAGTCGGGCAACGCGTGTCTGCTCAAAGGCGGGGCCGAGGCCGCGCGGACGAACGAGACTTTATATGACATCTGGCGCGGGGCGCTCGCCGAGTTCGAGGACGTGCCGGCGGACGCGGCGCTGCTGCTGCGCACGCGCGAGGAGGTCTCGCAGATGCTCGCGCTCGACGAAGAGATAGACCTCATCATCCCGCGCGGGTCGAAGGAGTTCGTCGCCTACGTCGCCGCCCACAGCCGCGTGCCCGTGCTCGGCCACGGCGAGGGCGTGTGCCACGTCTACGTGGACGCGGCGGCGGATTTGCGGAAGGCGCTCGCCGTCGTCATCGACTCGAAGACGCAGTACCCTGCCGCCTGCAACGCCGCCGAGACGGTGCTCGTGCACGAAGCGGTCGCGCCGAAGTTCCTGCCGAGCCTCGTCGCCGCGCTCGTCTCGGCCGGCGTCGAGGTGCGCGCCTGCCCGCGCACTTTGGAACTCGCGGCCGCCTCACGCGGGCTCGTTCCCGCGGCCGAAGACGACTGGGCGACCGAGTATTCCGACATGGTCGTCTCACTCAAGACCCTCAGGGACTTCGAAGAGGCGCTCGGGCACATCGCGCGCTACGGCTCGCGCCACACGGAGTCAATCGTGACCGAAGACGGCGGCACGGCGGCGCGCTTTTTCGCGGAGGTGGACGCGGCGGGCGTCTACCACAACGCCTCGACGCGCTTCGCCGACGGCTTCCGCTACGGCCTCGGCGCGGAACTCGGCATCAGCACCGCCAAGCTCCACGCCCGCGGCCCCGTCGGCCTCGAAGGGCTAACGACCTACAAATACCTCCTCGACGGCGACGGCCACACCGTCGCCTCCTACAGCAGCGGCGAGCGCACGTTCAGACACAGGAGGTTGAAGTGATAAGTGATGAGTGATAAGTGATAAGAAAGAACAAAGCCCGCGTGCCTTTTCTTATCACTTATCACTCATCACTTATCACGCACCGCTCATCACCTATGAGTAACGCTATCGAAATCTACGACACGACTTTGCGGGACGGGGCGCAGGGCGAGGGGGTGAACTTCTCGGTCGGGGACAAGTGCCGGATCGCGGAGCACCTGGACGCGCTCGGGGTCGATTTTGTGGAGGGCGGGTGGCCGGGCTCGAACCCGAGGGACGTGGAGTTCTTCGAGCGGGCGCGGACTTTGCGTCTGTCGCACGCGCGGCTCGCGGCCTTCGGCGCGACGCGGCGGCGCGGGACGGCGTGCGAGACCGACCCGAGCATACAGGCCCTGCTGCGCGCAGAGACTTCGGTCGTCACGGTCTTCGGCAAGTCGTGGGGCCTGCACGTCTCGGAGGCTCTGCGGCTTAGCAGGGAAGAGAACCTTGAAATCATCGCGGACACGGTCGGGTATCTCGCGGCGCGTGTGCCGTTCGTCATCTACGACGCCGAGCACTTCTTCGACGGGTTCGCGGACGACCCGGAGTACGCCCTGGCGACTCTGCGTGCGGCGGCGTCGGGCGGGCCGGCGCGCGTCGTGCTCTGCGACACGAACGGCGGGAGTCTGCCGGGCGCGGTCGGGCTCGCGGCGTGGGAGGTCTCGAAGAACATAGGGGTGCCGCTCGGCGTCCACTGCCACAACGACGGCGAGCTGGCGGTGGCGAACACCCTGGCGGCGGTCGCGGCCGGCGCGTCGCACGTGCAGGGCACGGTCAACGGCTACGGCGAGCGGTGCGGCAACGCGAACCTCTGCTCTCTGATACCGAACCTCGAGCTGAAGCTCGGACGACAGACGAGCGTCGGGCGCGCGCGCCTGCCGTGCCTGCGCGAGACGGCGCACTTCGTCTCCGAGATCGCGAACCTCGCGCTCGCGCCGTCGGCGGCTTTCGTCGGCGACTCGGCCTTCGCGCACAAGGGCGGCGTGCACGTCTCGGCCGTCGAGCGCGAGCCGCGCACGTACGAGCACGTCCCGCCGGAGTCGGTCGGGAACCGCCGGCGCGTCCTCGTCTCAGACCTCGCCGGGCGCGCGAACCTGCACGCGAAGGCGCGCGAGCTTGGACTCGAACTACCTGAGGAGGGGCGCGTGCTGGAAGAGCTGAAGCGGCTCGAACACAACGGCTACGAGTTCGAGGCGGCCGAGGCGAGCTTCGAGCTGTTGGTGCGCCGGCTCGACGGCACGCACAAAGCCTTCTTCGAGCTGTTGGGCTTCCGCGTCATAGACGAGCACCGCGGCGACGAGATGCCCCTGAGCGAGGCGACCGTGCGCGTGCGCGTGGGCGGGCACGTCGAGCACACGGCGGCGAGCGGGACGGGGCCGGTCAACGCGCTCGACCAGGCGCTCCGGCGCGCGCTGGAGAAGTTCTACCCGTCGCTCGCGGAGGTGCGCCTGGTCGATTACAAGGTGCGCGTCCGGCCGGGGAGTCTCTCGGGCACGGCGAGCCTCGTGCGCGTGCTCGTCACCTCGGGCGACCGTAGAGCGCAGTGGGGCACCGTCGGCGTCTCTTCGAACATCGTCGAGGCGAGCTGGCGCGCGCTCGTGGACGCGGTCGAGTACAAGCTGATGAAGGACGGCGCCGCGCCGCCTCCGACTGAGACCAGGGAATTTGAGATTTCAAATTTGAAATTTCAAATTGAGGAGGTGGTGTGAAGATGAGTTTCGAATCGGCGAAGTGGGTCTGGATGAACGGCGCGTGCGTGCGCTGGGACGAGGCGACGGTGCACGTCTCGGCGCACGGCCTGCACTACGGGAGCGGCGTCTTCGAGGGCGTGCGCTGCTACGAGACCGAAGAGGGGCCGGCGCTCTTCCGCCTGGACGCGCACCTCGAACGGCTTTACTACTCGGCCGAGGTCTATGGGCTTGAGATTCCCTACACGCGCGAGGAGCTGTCCGAGGCAGTCTGCGAGGTGGTCGCGCGCAACGAGTTCCGCAGTTGCTACGTGCGGCCCATCTGCTTCTACGGGAGCCGCAGCCTCGGCGTGAACCCGCGCGGCTGCCCCGTCGAGGTCGCGGTCATGGCCTGGCCGTGGGGCGCGTACCTCGGCGCGGGCGGGCAGGACGCGGGCGTGCGCGTGACGGTCTCGCCGTGGCTCAAGTTCGACTCGCGCATGATGCCGACGACGGCGAAGGCTTGCGGGCAGTACCTGAACTCGATGCTCGCGGCGCGCGACGCGGCGAGCCGCGGCTTCGCAGAGGCGCTGCTGCTCGATGCGGAAGGGCGCATCGCCGAAGGGTCGGGCGAGAACCTCTTCGTCGTGAAGGACGGTCGCGTCGTCACGAACGACGAGCGCCACCCCATCCTGCTCGGCATCACGCGCGACGCCGTCATCCAGCTCGCGCGGGGCCTCGGGTTCGAGGTCGAGACGCGCGCGCTCGACCTCGAAGACCTGCGCGCGGCCGAAGAGGTCTTCTTCACGGGGACGGCCGTCGAGGTCACGCCCGTCGTCGAGGTGGACGGTGCTTTGATAGGTGAGGGCGCGCGCGGGCCGGTCACGGAGAGGATTCAGCGGGCCTTCTTCGAAGCGACCTCGGGACGTGACCCGCGTTACACACACTGGCTCCGCCACGTCGCCGCGCAGCCGGCGTGGAGCACCGTTTAGAAGGTTAGTTGAGAAAGCCCCGAAGGGGCGCAATGAGATAGCCAGGGGCAACGCCCCTGGTACGAACCGCATAAAGACCAAGAGCCCTGAAAGGGCGGAATAATGAAGGAGGTTATTCCGCCCTTTCAGGGCTCATTATTATTTTCCGACTGTTGACCAGGGGCGTTGCCCCTGGCTTTCATATGCCGCCCTTTCGGGGCTTTCCCCGGCCATAAAACGCGGGCGCTTAACTTTTGCCTATGCCCGGGCGAAAGTAGTGGTATATTCGCCTCCCTACAGTTTTAAATGAAAAGCAGAGGGGCGGAGGTGCGCTTTTTACAGGGCATATTGTTGCCTCCTCAAACTTTCCCTGTGGCTTAAACCCGCGCTCTTATCAAACTGTTCGGAGGGAGAATGTTTCTGATGAGAAGCCCGGCTTCTTTCGTCTCGCGCAAGGCCCGCCGCGCCGCCGTGTTGCTCTGCGCGGCGCTCTTCGTCACGTCCGGCCTGTTCGCCCCCGCCGCGCGCACGCAGACGGCGCCGCCCGACTACAAGAACCCGCGCCTGCCCGTCGAGCGGCGCGTCGCAGACCTCCTCGCGCGCATGACGCTCGAAGAGAAGGTGGCGCAGCTCGTCTGCCTCTGGGCCGAGCGGCCCGAGGCGGGGCCGAACCAGGGCTTCTCGACCAACCGCGGTGAGTTCTCGCCCGCGGCCGCGGCCCAGACGTTGAAGAACGGCATCGGCCAGATCGCGCGCCAGCGCGAGCGCAAAGACCCGCGCGAGGCGGCGCTCTTCGCCAACGCCTTGCAGAAGTGGCTCGTCGAGAACACGAGGCTCGGCATCCCCGCCATCTTCCACGACGAAATCCTCCACGGCCTGATGGCGCAGAAGGCTTCGCACTTCCCCACGCCCATCGCGCTCGCTTCGAGCTGGGACACGGAGTTGGTGACAAAGGTCTTCACCGCCGCGGCGCTCGAGACGCGCGCGCGCGGGAGCCACTTCGTGCTCGGCCCGAACCTCGACCTCGCGCGCGAGCCGCGCTGGGGCCGCACCGAAGAGACCTACGGCGAAGACCCTTACCTCGTCTCGCGCATGGGCGTCGCCGTCATCAAGGCGATACAGGGGCCTGGGCCGGGCGTGGACGACGCGCACGTCATCGCCACCGCCAAGCACTTCGCCGCGCACGGCCAGCCCGAGGGCGGGACGAACATCGCGCCCGTCAACGTCTCCGAAAGAGTTTTAAGGGAGTACTTCCTGCCGAGCTTTGAGGCGGCGGTGAAGGAGGCCGGCGTGATGAGCGTGATGGCCTCTTACAACGAGATCGACGGCGTGCCCTCGCACGCGAACCGCTGGCTGCTCGACAAGGTGCTGAGGCAGGAGTGGGGCTTCGACGGCCTCGTCGTCTCGGACTACTACGGCATCCCGCAGCTTGAGAGCCTGCACCACGTCGCGGGCAGCAAGGAGGAGGCCGCGCGGCTCGCGATGGCCGCGGGCGTGGATGCCGAGGTGCCCGACCCGGACTGCTACAAGCTGCTCGTCCAACTCGTCCGCGAGGGCAAGGTCTCGGAGGCGGCCGTTGACCGCGCGGTCGCGCGCAACCTCAAGGCCAAGTTCCTGCTCGGCCTCTTCGAGAACCCTTACGTCGACCCGGAGCGCGCCGCGCGCGTGACCGACTCGCCCGAGCACCGTCAACTTGCGGCCGAGGCCGCGCGCCGTTCGATCACGCTCTTGAAGAACGAAGGGAACCTACTCCCGCTCGATAGAACGAAGCTCAAGACGCTGGCCGTCATCGGCCCGAACGCGGATCGCGCACACCTCGGCGGCTACAGCGACCCGAACCCCGCGCCGGGCGTGAGCGTGGTCGAAGGTTTGACGAAGAAGCTCGGCGGCGCCGTCAAGGTCACGCGCGCGCGCGGCGTGAACATCACGAAGGAGGGCGGCGACTGGTGGGCCGACACCTCGACGCCTTCCGACCCGGCCGAGGACGAGCGCCTGATCGCAGAGGCTGTGAACGTCGCGAAGGCGGCGGACGCGGTCGTCCTCGTCATCGGCGGGAACGAGGACACGAACAAGGAGGCCTGGGCCGACAACCACCTCGGCGACCGCGACACGCTCGACCTGCCCGGCCGCCAGAACGACCTCGTCCGCGCGGTGCTCGCGACGAAGAAGCCGGTGGTCGCGGTGCTCATCAACAGCGGCCCGCTCTCCGTCAACTACGTGGCCGAGAACGTGCCCGCCATCCTCGAAGGCTTCTACCTCGGCGAGGAGACGGGGACGGGCGTGGCCGACGTGCTCTTCGGCGACTACAACCCTTCGGGACGGCTTCCCGTCAGCTTCCCGCGCACGGTCGGGCAGTTGCCCATCTACTACAACCACAAGCCGACGGCGAAGCGCGGCTACCTCTACACGAGCAAGGAGCCGCTCTTCCCCTTCGGCCACGGGCTTTCCTACACGACCTTCGCCTACTCCGACCTGAAGGTCTCGCCGCAGCAGATCGGGCCGGCCGGCACCGCGACTGTCAGCGTCGTGGTCACGAACACGGGCCGGCGCGCGGGCGAGGAGGTGGCGCAGCTCTACATCAACGACCTCGTCAGCTCCGTCACGCGCCCCGTCATGGAGTTGAAGGACTTCAAGCGCGTCTCGCTCGCGCCGGGCGAGAGCAAGACCGTGACGTTCACCTTAACGCCCGACAAGCTCTCGTTCATCGACCTCGACATGCGGCGCACGGTCGAGCCCGGCTGGTTCGACATCTTCGTCGGCACCAGCTCCGTCAACACGCGCAAGGTCAAGCTCGAAGTCGTCGCGAAGTGAATCGTCAGCGCGTCTTGAATGTGATGTTCGTTGAATTTCACCACAGAGACACAGCTTGTCGAGGGCTAAAGACCTGAAGCTGTGTCTCTGTGGTGAACTGCCCCTTGCTCAACTTTCAAGATTGAGATGAAAAACCTGAAACGCCTTCGCCCGGCGCTCTCCTGCGCGCTGGTTTTAAATCTCTATCCTCTATTAGTCGCGCCGGCAGCTAAAGCGCAGGCGCAGGCGAAGCCGCCGTACCTCGACCCGAGTCTGCCCGTCGAACGGCGGGTGGACGACCTCGTCTCGCGGATGACGCTCGAAGAGAAGGTCTCGCAGATGATGAACCGCGCCGCCGCCATCGAGCGGCTCGGCGTCCCCGAGTACGAGTGGTGGAACGAGGCTTTGCACGGCGTCGCGCGCGCAGGGATAGCCACCGTCTTCCCGCAGGCCATCGGGATGGCCGCGACCTGGAACCCGGAACTCATCCGGGAGATCGGCGACGTGGTCTCGACCGAGGCGCGCGCCAAGCACCACGAGGCCGCGCGCCTCGGCGACCGGGGCCGCTACAAAGGGCTGACCTTCTGGTCGCCGAACATCAACATCTTCCGCGACCCGCGCTGGGGCCGCGGGCAGGAGACGTTCGGCGAAGACCCTTACCTCACCTCGCGCATCGGCGTCGCCTACGTGAAGGGTTTGCAGGGCGACGACCCGAAGTACCTGAAGGTCGTCTCGAGCGTCAAGCACTACGCCGTCCACTCCGGCCCCGAGCCTGAGCGCCACACCTTCGACGCGAAGATCGACGAGCGCGACATGCGCGAGACCTACCTGCCCGCCTTCCGCGCGACCATCCTGGAGGGGAAGGCCGAGGGCTTGATGTGCGCCTACAACAGCCTCAACGGCGAGCCGGCCTGCGCGAACAAGAAACTGTTCGACATCCTGCGGCGCGAGTGGGCCTTCGGCGGCCACGTCGTCTCGGACTGCGCGGCCGTCGAAGACATCTGGAAGGGGCACAAGTTCAAGCCGACCGAGGGCGAGGCTTCGGCCGTCGCCGTCAAGACCGGCACGGATTTGACCTGCGGGCGCGAGTACCGCTCGCTCGTGCAGGCCGTGAAGGACGGATTCATCACGGAGGCCGAAATCGACGTGGCGGTCAAACGCCTCATGCGCACGCGCTTCCGCTTGGGGCTGTTCGACCCGCCCGAGTTGGTGAAGTACGCGCAGATACCCATCTCCGAGAACGACACGCCCGCACACCGCGCCCTCTCCCTGCGCGCGGCGCGCGAAGCAATCGTCTTACTTAAGAATGACAACGACACGCTGCCGCTCAGGAAGGATTTAAAAACCATCGCCGTCATCGGCCCGAACGCCGACGCGCCCGACGTGCTGTTGGGGAACTACAACGGGACGCCTTCAAAATCCGTCACGCCGCTGCAAGGCATCCGGGACAAAGTCTCTGCCTCAACCAGAATCCTCTACTCGCAGGGCATGTACCCGACGGGCACGGTCGTCGTCCCGGTGCCGGCCGCCTCCCTCCCGAACATCGTGGACACGGGTTGGTATGGAGGCGTGGTGGGCCGTTACTACGCTAACGGCGAGTGGAAGGGGGAGCCGGTGCTAGTCCGCGGGGAGCCGGAGCTGAACTTTAACTGGGGGCCGGCGTCACCGGGGCCGGGCGTGCCGGCTGACAACTTCTCGGTGCGCTGGTACGGGTATCTTAAGGCGCCGGAGTCGGGCAGGTACACCGTCGGCTTCAACGGCAACGGCGGCGTACGCCTGAAGCTCGACCGGAAAGTTGTCGTCGAAGATTTCTCCAACACGCGGACGCGGACTGTCACGAAGGAGGTGGAGTTGGAGCGCGGCCTCCACATGGTCGAGGTCGACTACAAGGAGAACGCGAACCAGTTCGCCTCGGCGCGGCTCGTCTGGGCGCCGCCGAACGGCGAGAAGGCGCTCCGCGAGGACGCGCTGGCGAAGGCGCGCGGGGCGGACGCGGTCGTCATGGTCATGGGCATCAACCCCTCGGTCGAGGGCGAAGAGATGGACGTGAAGCTCGAAGGTTTCAAGGGCGGCGACCGCACGGACATTTCACTGCCCCGTACGCAGGAGGAGTTGATTAAGCAGGTTCAGGCCTTAGGCAAGCCCGTCGTCCTCGTGCTGCTTGGCGGGAGCGCGCTGGCGGTGAACTGGGCGGACGAGAACGTCGGGGCGATAGTCGAGGCTTGGTATCCGGGCGAGGAGGGCGGGGCGGCGGTGGCCGACGTGCTCTTCGGCGACTACAACCCCGCGGGCCGCCTGCCCGTCACCTTCTACAGGTCGGTCGAACAGCTCCCGCCGTTCGAAGACTACAGGATGCAGGGGCGCACCTACCGCTTCTTCAAGGGCGAGCCGCTCTACCCGTTCGGCCACGGACTCTCCTACACGACCTTCAGTTACGACAATCTCAAGTTGAGCGCGAAGAGCGTGCGCGCGGGGCGCGGGCTGACCGTGACGGCCGACGTGAAGAACACGGGCGCGCGCGCGGGCGAAGAGGTCGTGCAGCTCTACGTGACCGACGTGGCCTCCGCCTACCCCGTCCCCGTCCGCTCACTCGCCGGTCTCACGCGCGTCAGGCTGAACCCCGGCGAGACCCGGCGGGTCTCATTCAACCTCGACCCGCGCCAGCTCTCCGTCATCGACGAACGCGGCCGACGCGTCGTCGAGCCGGGCGAGTTCACACTGAGCGTCGGCGGCAAGCAGCCCGGCTTCAAGGGCCACGCCGACGCGCGCACGACCGGCGTCGTCAGCGGCCGCTTCAAGGTGACGGGCAACGTGACGGAGGTGCCTGAAAGATGACCTTCAAACAAACTCTGTGGGCCGCCGCGCTGTTATTGATTCTGAGTGGGGCGTGCTTTGGGCAGACTCTGCGCGAGTACGCAGACCGCGCGGGCGTGCTGGTCGGCGCGGCCGCCGAGCCGCGCCTGCTGGAAGAGCCGGAGTACGCTTCGACGCTGGCGCGCGAGTTCAACATGCTGACGGCGGAGAACGCTTTGAAGTGGGGTGCCATCCGGCCGACGCGCGAGCGTTTCAACTTCGAGCCGGGCGACCGCCTCGTCGCCTTTGCCCGCGCGCACAAGATGAAGGTGCGCGGCCACTGCCTCGCGTGGAGCGAGTACAACCCGCGCTGGCTGGAGAAGGGGAGCTTCACCCCCGAGCAGATGTCGGAACTCCTGCGCGAGCACATCACGAAGGTCATGCGGCACTACCGCGGCAAGGTCTTCGCCTGGGACGTGGTCAACGAAATCTTCCTCGCCGACGGGAGCGTCGAGTCCTCCGTCTGGTACGACCAGCCGGGCATCGGCCTGAAGGGGAAGGGGACGGCCTACGTCGAGCAGGCCCTGCGCTGGGCGCGTGCGGCAGACCCCGACGCGCAACTCTTCTACAACGATTACGACACGGAGGGAATCAACCCGAAGTCCGACGCCGTCTACGCGATGGTCAAAGACTTCCGTAGCCGCGGCGTGCCCATCGACGGCGTCGGCATACAGGCGCACATCGTCGACCTCGAAGCGAAAGACCTCGCCACCATCGAGCAGAACCTCGCGCGCCTCGCCGCGCTCGGGGTGCAGATTCACATCACGGAGCTGGACGTGGGCCTCCCCTCGGGCGCGGGCCAGCCCGACGCGGCGGCGTTAAAACGTCAGGCCGAAATCTACCGGCGCATCGCCGACGCCTGCCTGCGCCAGCCGAAGTGCACGGCCTTCCAGACGTGGGGCTTCACGGACAAGTACACCTGGATTCCGGGCTACACGAAGGGCGCGAAGGGCGCGCCGCTCCCGTTCGACGCGGCTTATAAAAAGAAGCCCGCGTACGACGCCCTGCTCGAAGCCTTCCGCCGCAGGCGGTAGACAGTAGCCAGTAGACAGTAGGAAGACAAAGCGGCGCGCCCGACCCGAAGGTTGAAACACGCCGCCGAGCTTTTCTACTGACTACTGACCGCTGGCTACTGTCTACTTCAGCTTCAACATCTCGCTGCCGGCCAGCAGCAGCGCGCCGGAGCCGTACTCCTGGTTGTCGTCGGCGGTGACCTTGTCTGGGGCGAGGCCGATGCGCTGCACCCAGCCGAGCTTGCCCTCCTCGTCGACGGAGGCGACGAGGCCGGCCCAAGCCCGGCGGATGACGGGCAGGTAGGTCTTGCGTTCGAGGACGCCGTTGTTGACGCCCCACGCGAGCGCGTAGGTGAAGAAGCCCGTGCTGGAAGTCTCGGGCACGGGCGCCTCCGCCGGGTCGAGCAGGGAGGGGTGCCAGCGGCCGTCCGCGCCCTGCACGCGCGCGACGGAGGCCGCCATCGTTTGCAGGAGCTTGACGTAGCGCGCGCGCGTCGGGTGGTTCTTCGGCAGGTGTTGGAGCACGCGCACCGCGCCGCCCATCACCCAGCCGTTGCCGCGCGCCCAGAAGACCTTCTTGCCGTTCGCGTTCAGCTTGTTCAGAAAATTCTTGTCGCGGTAGTAGAGACCTTCCGACGGGTCGTAGAGGAAGTCGGTCGTGTCCCACCACATCGCGTCGAGGAAGTCGAGGTACTTCTTGTCGCCCGTGACGGCGTAGAGGCGCGCCAGCACCGGCGGCGCCATGAAGAGCGCGTCGCACCACCACCAGTCCTCGCGGCCGGGCTTCGGGGCGGCGACCATCGCGTCGATGACGGACTTCGTCTGCTCGATGCGCGCGGGGTCTCTCTTGAGCATGTAGAGTTCGAGGAAGGTCTGGCCCGGCGCGTGGTCGTCGGCGTGGCGCGGGCGGTCGCCGAGTTTCCAGCCGCGCCCCTCGGCCCAGCGCGTCGCCTGCTCGAAGTAGCGCTTGTCGCCCGTGGCCTTCCCCGCGGACATTATCCCGGCGTAGAAGGCGGCGCGCGCCCAGAGGTTGTTGTTGAGCGCGTCGATCTCGACCGGGTGCGCCACCTGCCACTCGAAGACCTTCTGCATGACGGCGCGGACGGACTTCTTCGAGTAGATGTCGGCGGTCTGCGCCGACGCGGGCACACAGAGGAAGAGCACGAGCAGGGAGAGAGACGAGAATCTTTGAAGTTTCATCGCGCGCATGAATCCTGTTTTGAGTCGGACGAAGAGCGCGGGCATTATACATGCAAAGACCCGTGCCCGAGTTAATAACGAACCGAACCAAGATGCCGAAGCAAACCTCTCGCACAGCCTCGCTCGCCGTCGCCGCCTGTCTCGCGCTGTCTCAGCTCGTCCTGCCGTTGCGCGCGCAGGTTAAAGACGAAGGGGCTGTGTTGCGCATCAACGAGCTCGAGTACCTGGAGATGCCGGGCCTGAACGTGATGCTCGCGCACGACTACTACCCGGAGAGCCATCAGGGCGGGGTCGGCATCATCCAGAACGGGCTGCGCGTGGCGACGAACGGCGACCTGCGCCTGGAGCCGACGCCGGGGCAGTGGCAGCCCGTCCCGAAGGTCGGCAAGCGCCTGGTCGACCGCGCCGCGCAGACCATCAGCGTGCGGATGCAGTACCCCGACCCCGAGAAAGACCGCCGCGGCTTCAACCCCGTCTTCTACCCCGAACTGAACCTCGGCTACACGCTCAAGATCAAACCCGACGGGCGTGCGTTCCGCATCGTCGTCGACCTCGACCGCCCCGTGCCCGACGAGTGGGCCGGGCGCGTCGGCTTCAACCTCGAACTCTTCCCCGGCCTCCTCTTCGGCAAGACCTTCTACATGGACGAGCGCCCCGGCCTCTTCCCGCGGCAGGCGAACGGGCCGGGCGCGCAACTGGCCGAGGGGCGACGCCTGACGGTCGCGCCCGAGGACGAACGGCAGACGATGGTGGTCGAGCGCGTGCGCGGCGGCGACCTGCAACTGCTCGACGGTCGCGCCGAGCACACGAACGGCTGGTTCGTCGTCCGCGCGCTCGTCGAGAAGGGCGCGACCGCGAACGCCGTCGAGTGGCTCGTCACGCCGCGCGCCCTTCCGGGCTGGAAGTACCAGCCGGTCGTGCAGGTCTCGCAGGTCGGCTACCACCCCGCGCAGGAGAAGGTCGCCGTCATCGAGACAGACCCATCCGACGAGCGACGCCCGAAGGCCGTCCTCGTCCGCGCGCAGGAGGGCGGCGGATTCGAGACGGTGTTGGAAGAGTCGCCCGCCGAGTGGGGCCGCTTCCTGCGCTACCGCTACTTCCGCTTCGACTTCACGAAGGCGAAGCGGCCGGGCGTCTACTTCATCCGTTACGGCGAATACCAGACCGAGCCCTTCCAAATCAGCGCGGACGTCTACAGGCGGCACGTCTGGCAGCCGACGCTCGAATACTTCCTGCCCGCGCAGATGTGCCACATGCGCGTCAACGACCGCTACCGCGTCTGGCACGGCGCCTGTCACCTGGACGACGCGCGGATGGCGCCCGCCAACCAAAACCACATCGACGGCTACGTGCAGGGGCCTTCGACCCTGACGAAGTACGCGGGCGGCGAATCAGTCCCGGGCTTAGACCGCGGCGCGTGGCACGACGCGGGCGACGACGACATCCGCGTCGAGTCGCAGACCGAGACGATGCAGGGGCTCGCGCTGCTCTACGAGGCGTTCAAGGTCGATTACGACGACACGACCATCGACCAGCAGAGCCGCGTCGTCGAGATCGGAAGGCCGGACGGGAGGCCCGACGTTCTTCAACAGATCGAGCACGGCGCGCTCTCGGTCGTCGGCGGCTACAAGTCTCTGGGGCGTCTCTACCGCGGCATCATCACGCCGACGCTCCGGCAGTATACGCAGCTCGGCGACACCGCGAACGTGACCGACAACGTGCGCTTCGACCCGAAGCGCTCAAGTGAAAAGGAGGAGGCGGGCGCGCCCCGCCGCGGCGACGGCGTGGCCGTGACGGACACGCGGCCGCACGACCCCTGGGGCGCGCCGTTCGGGCGCGGGGGCGAGCCGGACGACCGCTGGGTCTTCACGGAGGAGAACCCGGGGCGCGAGCTACAGGCGGCGGCGGGCCTGGCCGCGGCCGCGAGGGTTTTGCAGAATTTCAACCCGCAGCTCGCGGCCGACTGCCTGCGCATCGCGACGGAGCTTTGGGAGAGGACGAAGGAGAGGGACGCGCTGCAAAGAGTCGAGCCGGCGGTCGAGCTGCTTTTGGCGACCGGCGGGAAGAGGTATGCGGACTTTCTCAAGAACTCGACCGCCGACATCGTCAGGAACTTCCCGCGCGTCGGCTGGGTCGCGGGCCGCGCGATACGTAAGTTGAACGACCGGCAGTTCACCGACGCCCTGACCGAAGCGGCGCGCGCTTACAAGGCGCAGGTGGACGAGCGCGGGAAGCGGACGCCGTACGGCGTGCCCTACGAGCCGGACATCTGGGGCGCGGGCTGGGGCATACAGCGCTTCGGCGTCGAGCAGTATTTTCTGCACACGGCGTTCCCCGAACTCTTCGGCGACGAGTACATGCTCCGCGCGCTCAACTTCATACTGGGCTGTCACCCCGGCCCGAACACGGCCTCCTTCGCCTCGGGCGTGGGCGCGCGTTCGCTCACCACCGCCTACGGCTTCAACCGCGCCGACTGGTCTTACATCCCCGGCGGCGTAGGGTCGGGGACGGCGCTCATCCGCCCCGACTACCCGGAGCTTCTGACCTGGCCCTTCCTCTGGCAGCAGACCGAGTACGTCCTCGGCGGCGGCACGACCGACTACCTCATGCTCGTCGTCGCGGCCGAACGCCTGACAGCCAAATGAACCCGCGGAACTTTAGCCGCGATATCCGGCAATTACACAGTGAGGTGGATGATGGTATGAAACGAACACGACTGAATTTTATCTCTTCCGCAGCATTAAGCCTTCTGCTGTTGGTTGCAGGCGCGCCGGTTCGGGCGCAGACGTCCGCGCAGAGTAAAGCCCCTTCCGTCCCCGACACGCCGGCGGGACGACGCCTCTCGGAATGGCTGCGCTTGAACAAGGGCGGTGATTTCGACGCCATCCGCAATTTCATGGCGGCGAGCTACGACAAGCCTATCCTCGAACGGGCGTCGGCGGAGCTTCGTGCGGCCTACCTGGTCGGCGCGCGCCACACGAACGGCGAGGTGAAACTCGTCGCCGTCGAAAAATCCTCCGACCTGGAGATCGTCGCCGTCGGGGAGACCGCTCTGACCGAGTTGCAGTCGAGGCTCACGGTTAAAGTGGCCCCGGAAGAGCCGCACATCATTACGTTCATTAACAACGAGCCCATCCGGCCGGCGAACGCGCGCAAGCTGAGTCAGGCGGAGTTCGCACGCTGGCTCGACGGCTACCTGAAGCGCCTGGCGACCGCCGACGTGTTTTCGGGCAGCGTCCTGATCGCCAAGGATGGCAAGCCCGTCTTCCAGAACGCCTACGGTCTCGCCAGCAAGGCTTACAACGTCCCCAACCGAGTAGACACCAAGTTCAACCTCGGCTCGATGAACAAGATGTTCACCGCGGTGGCGGTCGCCCAGCTCGTCGAGCAGGGGAGGCTCTCTTTCGACGACACGGTCGGCAAGGTTCTGCCCGATTACCCGAACAGGGAAGTCGCGGAGAAGGTGAAGATTCACCACCTGCTGACACACACCTCCGGCATCGGTGATTATTTCACCCCAAAGTTTTTTGAAACGTCGAAGGAGCGCTTTAAAGCCGTCAAGGATTACCTGCCGCTGTTCGTAGACCAGCCGCTCCTGTTTCAGCCCGGCGAGCGCATGAGCTACAGCAACGCAGGGTTCATGCTGCTGGGCGCGATCATCGAAAAGGTGAGCGGTCAGGACTACTTCAGCTACGTCCGCGAACACATTTATAGACCGGCGGGGATGAACGACACCGACGCGTATGACCTGGAGCACGACACGCCGAACCTCGCCGTCGGTTACACCAACGAAAATGAGGAAGGGCGTTTCATCCCCGGCCCGCGGGCGAACAACCTTTTTCGGCACGTGGTCAAGGGCGGCCCGGCGGGCGGTGGCTTTTCGACCGCCCCCGACCTGCTCAAATTCGCCAACGCGCTCGTCGGGCATAAACTCCTCAGTCAGCGCTACACGGACGTCCTGACTACCGGAAAAGTGGTCGCGGGTCAGGGGGTGAAATACGGCTACGGTTTCTTCTGCGCCGAAGTGGACGGCAGGAGAACCGTCGGGCACTCGGGCGGCTTCTCCGGCATCAACAGCCAGTTGGACATTCATCTCGACACCGGCTACACGGTCATCGTCATGTCAAACTACGACCCGCCCATCGCCCAGCAGGTCGTCACCAAAATCGGCCAGGTTATCCCGGAGGGTTAAAGGCGGGCAAAGTTTTTGAGACCTTTCTCAAGCGGAAAGGGTCAGTCGAGCTTCGTGTTGCTGACGAACGCGAAGCGCTTGCCGTCGGGCGACCAGGAGGGGACGTTGAGGGTGCCCTGCCCGCCGTAGACGTAGGCGAGGACGCGCGCGGGGCCGCCGCCCGCGGGCATCAGGCGGAGGTAGACGTGTTTGTAGAAAGGGTGCTCGTCCGCGCGCACGTCCCGGCCGAAGGAGAGGAAGACGACCCACTTGCCGTCCGGCGAGAGGTGCGGGAACCAGTTGTTGAACTCGTCGGAGGTCAACTGCTCCTGCCCCGTCCCGTCCGCCTTCATGCGCCAGAGCTGCATCCGCCCCGTCCGCGCCGAGTTGAAGTAGACGTACCTGCCGTCGGGCGAATACTCCGGCCCGTCGTCCAACCCTGCGGCGTCGGTCAGACGCACCTCCTCGCCGCCTTCGACCGCAATCTTATAGATGTCGAACTCACCATCGCGCTCGCCCGTGTAGACGAGGGACTTCCCGTCCGGCGACCAGCCGTGAAGGTAAGAGGGCGAGCGCCGGGTGACGCGCCGCGGCGTGCCGCCCGTCGAAGGCAGGACGTAGACGACCGAGCGCCCGCCCTCCTCCTTCGGGTGGTGGCTGATGCCGAGCATCCTCCCGTCGAAGGAGAGGACGTGGTCGTTGTTGTTCGAGGTGGCGGAGCCAGTGTTGATTTCCGCCGCGGCCTTCCGCGCCAGGTCGAAGCGGTAGAGGCGGCCGTTGCGGTTGTAGACGAGCGCGCGCCCGTCGCGCGTCCAGTTCGGCGCCTGCAAAGAGTCCTCGACCGTGTGGACGACGCGGCGGCGTCCTGTCGCCACGTCGAGGATTTCCAAGCGGCTCCCGATGTAGTCGCGGTATGGGACGAGGTTCGCGGGCGCAGGGATGGTGACGCGCACGCTGTCGAAGAGGGCGTGCTCGGTCACGTCCTTGTTGTGCGAGCAGACGAAGAGGCCGACGTAGACCTCTTCGCCGAGTGGGAGGCTTTCGACGCTGCGCGTGACGAACGGCTCGCCGAAGCGCGCGGCCGACATGATGAAGGCGTCGCCGCGCCTCTCCAGTTGAATAACGTCGGCGCCGCCGCGCTCGAACTTGACCTCCTCGGTCTCCGCGCCCTGCGTCCGGCGGAATTGGAGTGAAGTCAGGCCGTCGCCGTGGACGACCGCGCTCGCGTGTGGCGAGTCGGCGTCGAGCGTGGAGCGCACCTGCCAGCCGAGCTTGCGGTGCGCCTCCCTGCCGCGGCCGGCGAAAAGTGCGCGGGCCGTCAGGATGAAGTCGCCGCGCATCCGCCGCCAGACGAAGTGGAACTCGTCGCGCGTGCCCCACATGTTCGCGCCGGAGCCTTCGATCCTGTACGACTCGTTTTGCGCGTCGAAGCCCGCGGGCGCGACCTTGCGCGCGCCGCCCACGTCCGTCTGGCCTTCGAACTCTCCGACAGGAGTCTGTGCCGCGGCGGTCGCGGCGGCGCACAGGGTCAGCAGAAAGAACGCGGCGCGTAAGGGGAGACTGTTCGTCATGTGCTTTTAGGCTGAAGCCCGACCGTAAGGGAGGGCGTACGTCCCTCGTCAAAGCTCAAGTAGAGTAAGACGTACGTCCTCCCTTACGGTCGGGCTTCCGCCGGTTCAAAATTCGAGGCGCTTGAGGTATTCGATACTCGTGCGCAGGCTTTCGAAGGGCGAGCCCGCGGGCTGGTCGTTCTCGACGAAGTAGTGCCGGACGCCGGCCTCGCGCGCTCGGGCGAAGATGGACTTGAAGTCGATGGTGCCCTTGCCGACGTCGGCGAAGAAGCGGCGCGGCGTCGCGTCCATGTCCTTGACGTGCAGGAGATGGAAGCGGCCGGGGTGGCGTCCGAAATACTCGACCGGGTTCGCGCCGCCCTTCACCGTCCAGTACAAGTCCATCTCGAGCTTGACGAGGTTCGGGTCTGTGCGTTCGAGCAGGAGGTCGTAAGGGACTCGGCCTTCCAGCGGCGCGAACTCGAAGTCGTGGTTGTGATAGGCGAACTGTAGCCCCTCACGCCTCAGCGCCCGGCCCGCCTCGTTGCAGAGTTCCGCGAGCCGCCGGTACTGTTCGAGGGACTTGCGCTCCTCGGGCGGCGTCCAGGCGAGGAGCAGGTACCTGTGGCCGATTGTCTGCGCCGCCTTAATCAACGGCGTCAGGTCGCCGCGCAGCTCCGAGAGCTGCACGTGCGCGGCCGGCGAGTCGAGCCCGAGACGCTTGAGTATTGACCTCACCTCGTCGGGCTTGTGACCGAAGTAGCCCGCGAATTCGACCTCCCTGTAGCCGAGCGCGGCGACCTTCTGTAGAGTCCCTTCGAAATCCTTCTCCAACTCCTTCCGCACGGTGTAGAGCTGCGCGCCGACGCGCGAGAGCCTTGCGGCCTGTGCGGACGTTTTGGAAAGAGCGAGTGCGCCCGTGGCGGCGAGCGTCAGGCGTTTGCTGAAGTGGCGTCGGTTCATAATGTGCTTTAGGCGGAAGCCCGACCGTAAGGGAGGGCGTACGTCCTCCGTCGTAGCGCAACGCGAGAGTCGAGACGCCCTCCCTGACGGTCGGGCTTCTGCCGAAAATTATCTTGACAAGGGGCGGGCCGAGTAATAGAAACCTTTTGTCCGGTCTTACAACAAAACCGAAATTATCAACACGGAGGTCGGGTTGTCGAGCGCCGCGCAAGACGGCGCGGCCGCGCGTCCGTCCATCGGCGCGGCCGCGCGCGACGTTCCGGCCCGGCGACCGCCATCGAAAACTCTGGCGAAGAGGCGAGGAGGGAGACTCAACTTGCTCACACCCGAACGCGCGCGCCGCGGCGCGCACATCCTGAAGGCGGCCCTGCTCGTCCTGCTGGCGTGCGGCCCGGCGGCGGCGCAGGTGCTCAACGACCCCGTGGACGTGTCGCAGGAGTTCCAGAGGATGGAGCAGGTCTACTTCGTCGGCTCCAAGGTCGCGAGCTTCGACGCGGGCAGCGGGCGCGGCACGCTCCAGTGGGACAGGTATCTGCGCGCGACCACGCTCTCCTTCAACAAGGTCGACGTGACCCTGGGCAAGGGGCGCGGCACCGAGTTCCCCGGCACCGAGTACGACCAGGACCCCGTCCTGCCCTTCTCGATCACCTTCGTCAGCCCGCGCACCGTCCGCCTCCGCTTCTCGACCCGCGGGGAGATGCCGCGCGACGCGGACTCCGTCATGCTCGCCGGCCCGGTGCCGACGGATAAGTCCTGGCGCGTCGAACAGACGGCGGACGCCGTGACCTGGACGAGCGCCTACGGGCGCGTGAAGTTGATTAAGAACCCGTGGCACGTCGAGTTCTACGACGCGGCGGGCCGCCTGCTCACGCGCACGCAGAACGCGGGCGACCCCGCGACCTACTTCACGCCGATACCCTTCTCGTTCGTGCGCCGCGCCTCCGACCTCTCGCGCCTGACGGCCGCGACCTTCGAACTCCAGCACGACGAAAAAATCTTCGGCTGCGGCGAGTCGTTCACGCGCTTCGACAAGCGCGGGCAGAAGGTCAACGCCTGGACGCGCGACGGCATGGGCGTGCAGAACGAGTTCATGTACAAGCCGATCCCGTTCTTCCTCTCCAGCAACGGCTACGGCATGTTCGTCCACACCTCCGCGCCCGTCACCTTCGACTTCGGCAAGACCTACGACAGCCACAACGCCATCTACACCGGCGACGAGAATATCGACATCTTCGTCTTCCTCGGCGAGCCGAAGGACGTCCTTTCGGAGTACACGGCCCTGACGGGCCGCAGCCCCGTCCCGCCGCTCTGGTCGTTCGGCTTCTGGATGAGCCGCATCACCTACAAGAGCGAGGACGAGGTGCGCGACGTGGCGGCGAAGCTCCGGCAGTACAAGGTGCCCGCGGACGTCATCCACCTCGACACCGGCTGGTTCGAGACCGACTGGCGCAGCAACTACCAGTTCTCGAAGTCACGTTTCAGAGACCCGGCGAAGATGATCGCGGACTTGAAGAAGCAGGGCTTCCGCGTGAGCCTCTGGCAGTACACCTACTTCACGCCGAAGAACGAGCTTTACCCCGAAATCGTCGAGCACGGCTACGAGGTGAAAGACCTCGCGGGCAACCTGCCCTTCGAGGACGCGGTGCTCGACATGTCGAACCCGGCGGCCGTCAAGTGGTATCAGTCGAAGATCGCGGCGCTCTTAAAACTCGGCGTCGGCGCCATCAAGGTCGACTTCGGCGAGGGCGCGCCCGTCAGCGGCCTCTACGCCTCGGGCCGCTCGGGCTGGTACGAGCACAACCTCTATCCCCTGCGCTACAACAAGGCCGTCGCGGACATCACGCGCGAGACGACGGGCGAGAACATCATCTGGGCGCGGAGCGCGTGGGCGGGGAGTCAACGTTATCCTTTGCACTGGGGCGGCGACGCCGAGAACACGGACTCGGCGATGGCGGCCGAGCTGCGCGGCGGACTCTCGTTCGGGCTGTCGGGCTTCACCTACTGGAGCCACGACGTGGGCGGCTTCGTCAACAAGGCGCCGCGCGACCTCTACCGCCGCTGGCTGGCGTGGGGCGTGCTGACCTCGCACACGCGCGCGCACGGCGCGCCGCCGCGCGAGCCGTGGGAGTACGACGAGGCTTTGACGGAAGACTTCCGCCGCGCGCTCGGGCTGAAGTATTCGCTGATGCCGTACATCCTGGCGCAGGCGAAGGACTCTTCGGCGAAGGGCTGGCCGATGCTGCGCGCGCTCTTCTTCGAGTACCCGGGCGACCCGACCTCCTGGACGGTCGACGACGAGTACATGTTCGGCTCAGACCTCCTGGTCGCGCCCTTGATGGAGAGCGCCGACGCGAGGCGTGTCTACCTGCCGCCGGGCACATGGATCGACTACCAGACGGGCAAGCCGTACGCGGGCGAGCGCTGGCACCGGATCGAGGCGGGGCAGATTCCGGTCGTGCTGCTCGTGAGGAACAACGCCGTCATCCCGCACGTGAAGGTCGCGCAGAGCACGGACGACATCGACTGGAAGAACGTCGAGCTGCGCGTCTTCAGCACCGACAACGCCCCGGCCGCCGGCCGCTTCGCGCTCCCCGCGGGCAACGTCCAGACGCTCAACCTGACGGGCGCGGCCTCGGGCTACACGCTGCAAACCGACCCTCTGCGCGGCCAGGTCAGGTGGCAGGTGACGCGCTTCCCGTCGAGATAGATGGCGGAGAATGGATTGAACCACAGAGACACAGAGACACAGCTAAGACACAGCATCATCTTTAGTCCTCTTCAAGCTGTGCCTCTGTGTCTCTGTGGTGAAAACTCTTTCTCTCCGCGCGCATGTACCTCTTATGAAAAAGCTCCTACGCCCGTCCTGCGTCCTTCTCATCATCCTCTCTTCGTACGTCCCCGTGCGGCCGCAGTCGCCCGCGGCGCGCTTCTTTCCGACGAAGGACTTGATGAGGATCGGCGTCTACTACTACCCCGAGCACTGGCCGGAGTCGCAGTGGGACAGGGACTTCGGCAACATGGAGAAGCTCGGGTTCGAGTTCGTCCACATGGGCGAGTTCGCGTGGGCCTTCATGGAGCCGGAGGAGGGGAAGTTCGACTTCGCCTGGCTCGACCGCGCGGTCGCGCTCGCCGCGAAGCACAACCTCAAAGTCATCCTCTGCACGCCGACGCCGACGCCGCCCGCCTGGCTCGCCGAGAAGTACCCGAACAGCTTTCTCGTCGGCGAGGACGGAAGACGTAGAGAGCACGGCTCGCGCGGCAACAACGCGCTCGCGGACGCGGACTACCTTCGCCTGACCGAGCGCGTGGTTAACGAACTCGGCAGGCGTTACGGCAAGAACCCCGCGGTCTGGGGCTGGCAGCTCGACAACGAGCCGAACTCGCCGCCCGACTACGGCCCCTCGGCGCAAGTGGCCTTCCGCGAGTGGCTGCTCGCGAAGTACAAGACCGTCGAGGCGCTCAACCAGGAGTGGGGCACGGCCTTCTGGAGTCTGAAGTACAACGACTTCGGACAGGTCAGGCCGCCGAACCCATCGTTCCTCTACGGCGTCAGCCCGCACGCGCTGCTCGACTTCCGGCGCTTCACCGCCGACCAGACGGCGAAGTTCCTCAACTGGCAGGCGTCAATACTTCGGCGCAACACCTCGCCCGCGCAGTTCATCACGACCAACTACATCTCGACCATCGGCAGCTCAGACCCGCGCCGCTCGAACGAGCTGGACTTCATCTCTTACACGATGTACCCGGTCGGCGGCGGCGGTGGCGTGGGCGAAGACGGCTTCCGCCTGGGATGGCAGCACGGCATCGCCTGGGCGAACGCTTTTTATAAACCGATCAAGGGCGTGACCGGCGTGATGGAGTTGCAGCCGGGTCAGGTCAACTGGGCGCGCATCAACCCGCAGCCCGCTCCGGGCGTGATACGGATGTGGCTCTGGCACGCCTTCGCGGGCGGGCTGTCGTTCGCGTGCAACTACCGCTACCGGCAGCCGCTCTACGGGAGCGAGCTGTACCACTACGGCATCGTCAACACGGACGGCGTTACGCCTTCGCCCGGCGGCCTACAGTATTCGCAGGTCGCGCGCGAGATGAGGGAGCTGCGCGCGAAGTTCGACCCCGCAGCGAAGCCCCCGGCCGACTACCTCGCGCGGCGGACGGCGATACTCTGGAACCACGAGAACCTCTGGAACATCGACTACCAGAGGCAGACGGCCCTTTGGGACACGTGGGGGCACGCGTTCCGCTATCTCGAAGCGATCAAGTCGGCCGGCGCGCCGCTCGAAGTGATCGACGAGGCCGCGGACTTCAATCAGTACAAAGTCCTCGTCGCGCCGGCCTATCAACTTCTTGACGAGGAACTCGTGCGCAAGTGGACGCGCTACGTCGAAGCGGGCGGCCACCTCGTCCTGACCGCGCGCACGGGGCAGAAGCGCCGCAACGGCTGGCTCTGGGAAGGCCCTTGGGCCGCGCCCATCCGCCCGCTCATCGGCGCGGAGGTCTCCTTCTTCGACCTCCTGTTGGAGAACGGCAACGGCGAGGTCTCTTCGAAGGGCGCGACCTACGGCTGGAACGCGTGGGGCGACGTGCTCAAGCCTTACGAGGGGACGGAGACTTTGGCGACGTACGCGAACCAGTTCTACGCGGGCGCGGCGGCGGCGACATACAGACGCCTGGGCAAGGGGAGCGTCACGTACATCGGCGTCCACACGAAGGACGGGCGGCTTGAGAAGGAACTGATGCGCGAAGTCTACAGGCGCGCGGGGCTGGCCGTCGCAGACTACCCCGCGGGCGTCTACGTTGACTGGCGCGACGGCTTCTGGGTCGCGGTCAACTACAACTCGAAGCCGGTGGAGATCGCGGTGCCGCCGGGCGCGGAGATTCTTTACGGCGCGCGGCAGCTCAAGCCGGCCGACGTGCTCGTGTGGAGGCAGCGTTAATGTCTAAGGTCGGTCGGAGAGAGTTCGTCGGCGGCGCTTTGGCGGGGAGTCTCGCGCTGCTCGCGGCGCGCGGTGGGCAGGGGCCGGGCGCGAAGGTCGAGATTCTTCTGGACGAGAAGCTCGGCACCATCTCGCCCGACATCTACGGGCACTTCGTCGAGCACCTGGGCGGCGTCGTCTACGACGGCATCTGGGTCGGCGAGGATTCGAAGGTGCCGAACGTCGGCGGCGTCCGCCGCGCGATGATCGAGTATCTGAAGCGCGTCAAGCCTTCCGTCATACGCTACCCCGGCGGCTGCTTCGCCGACAGCTACGACTGGCGCGACGGAGTCGGGCCGCGCGCGCGCCGCCCGCGGCGGCCGAACTTCTGGGGCGGCGCGGAGCCGAACAGCTTCGGCACGAACGAGTTCATGAGCTTCTGCCGGGCGACGGGCGCGAAGCCTTACATGGCCGCGAACCTGCGCGGCCTGCCGGCGCAGACCTTCTACGAGTGGGTCGATTACTGCAACGCGCCCGCGGGGGCGACGACGCTGGCCGACCTGCGCGCGACGGGCGAGGCCGCGAGCCGCGACCCCTTCGGCGTGCGCTTCTGGGGCGTCGGCAACGAGTCGTGGGGCTGCGGCGGCAACTTCACGCCCGACGAGTACGCGATGGAGTTCCGGCGCTTCACGGCGTCGGTGCCGGGCTGGGGTCTGCAACCGCTCTTCATCGCCGCCGGCCCCGGCAGCGACGACCTCGCGTGGACGCGCGGCTTCTTCTCGAAGATGGCCGAGCGGCGCCACTTCGACTTCTACGGCTGGGGCCTGCATCACTATTCCTGGAACGTGAGCCGCGGCGCGACCACCGACTGGGACAAGGGCAAGGGCGACGCGCTCCGCTTCGACCTCGAAGAGTGGTACGAGATGTTTCGCGAGGCCGACAAGATGGAAGGCTTGATTAAGTCGAACTGGGCCGTGATGGGCGAGTACGACCGCGAGCACCGCGTCAAGCTCGTCGTGGACGAGTGGGGCGCTTGGTACAGGCCCGGCACGGAGTTGGGCAAGCGCTACATTCTCAGCCAGGCGCAGACCTTGCGCGACGCGCTCGTCGCAGGGATAACGCTCGACACCTTCAACCGCCACCCCGACAAGGTCGCGATGGCGAACGTCGCGCAGCTCGTCAACTGTCTACACTCGCTCTTCCTCGCGACGGAAGAGAAGTTCGTCGCCACGCCCAACTTCCACGTCTTCGAGATGTACGCGCCGCACCAGGGCGCACAAGGGTTGCGCACGGTCTTCGTCGCGCCGCAGTTCACGCACCCGCGCGCGGGGCAGACGGCGAGCTTCTGGGCTTTGAACGGCTCGGCCTCGCTCGAAGGCCGAACCGTGACGCTGACGGTCGTCAACCCGCACGCGTCGGAGGCGCGCGAGACGGAGGTCACTGTGCGCGGCGCGTCTTCGATTCGCTCGGCCCGCGCGCGCGTGCTGACGGCCACAGACATCCACGCGCAGAACACCTTCGAGAACCCGCGCGGCGTCGAGCCGAGGGACGAGACCATCGCCGCCCCGCGCGGCGCCACGGTCGTCTTCCGCTTCCCCGCGGCGTCGGTCACGCGCTTGCAGTTCGAGGTCTGATAGCTTCATCCACAATCCTTTAAAGAAGGAGCACTCAACATGTCTAAAAAGTTCGACCGCCGCGACTTCATCAAGTCGGCAACGGTCGCCGGGGCGGCGGCGCTGGTCGTGCCCGAGTGGGTCGAGGCCGCGCAGCGGCGCGGGCAGCGTAGGGGCGGCGGCGCGCGGCGCGGGGCGGGGCCGCGCCCGCTCACCTCCTACGACGCGCGAGCGCGCGAGCTGCTGAATCAGATGACGCTCGAAGAGAAGGTCGGGCAGATGACGCAGGCCGAGCAGGACGCCGCCATGAAAGAGCCGGCGGACATACGGACTCTTGCCCTCGGCTCTCTGCTCTCGGGCGGCAGCTCCGACCCGAAGGCCGGCAACAGCCTGCAGGCTTGGACAGACCTCTACGACCGCGTGCAGACGGAGGCGCTCAAGTCGCGCCTCGCCATTCCGATCCTCTACGGCATCGACGCCGTGCACGGCCACAGCAACGTCCTCGGCGCGACCGTCTTCCCGCACAACGTCGGGCTGGGGTGCACGCGCAACGCGAGGCTGATCGAACAGGCGGCGCGCGTCACGGCCGAGGAGGTGCGCGCCACCGGCATCCAGTGGACGTTCGCGCCCTGCGTCACAGTTCCACGCGACGAGCGCTGGGGGCGCACCTACGAGGGCTTCGGCGAGTCGCCCGACCTCGCGCGCGACTTGGGTGAGGCGGCCGTGCGCGGCTTTCAGGGGGACGACCTGGGCGACCCCCTGAGCATCCTCGCCTGCGCCAAGCACTACGTCGGCGACGGAGGGACGTCGATGGGTACGGGCGGGATCGACCAGAACAACGGGGGAGGGAAGCGCCTGCTCGACCAGGGCGACACGCGCCTGAGCGAGGCCGAGCTGCGCCGCATACACATGCAGGGCTACGTCTCGACGGTGCGCGCGGGCGTCGGCACGATCATGCCCTCGTACAGCAGTTGGAACGGGACGAAGATGTCGGCGCAGAAGTACCTTCTGACCGACGTGCTCAAGGGGGAACTCAAGTTCGAAGGCTTCCTCATCTCCGACTACAACGCCATCGACCAGATCACGAAGGACTACAAGCAGGCGATTGAGATTTCCATCAACGCCGGCATGGACATGGTGATGGTGCCGACGAAGTACCGCGAGTTCCACAGCCTCCTCGTCCAGCTCGTCCGCGAGGGGCGCGTCCCGCAGTCGCGCGTCGACGACGCCGTGATGCGCATCCTGCGCGTCAAGGTGGCGATGGGTTTGACCGAGCGCGGCCGCAACGTCCTCGCCGACCGCCGCCTGCACCGCACCTTCGGCTCGGCAGAGCACCGGGCGGTCGCGCGCGAGTGCGTGCGACAGTCGTTGGTGCTTCTGAAGAACGAGCGGCGGACTTTGCCTCTGCGCAAGACGGCGGCGCGCATACACGTCGCGGGCAGGTCGGCCGACGACATCGGGAACCAGTGCGGCGGGTGGACGATTGACTGGCAGGGCAAGAGCGGCGACGTGACGACCGGCGGGACGACCATCCTGCAGGCCGTGCGGAACACCGTCTCGCGCCGGACGAAGGTGACGTTCTCGAAGGACGGCTCGGGCGCGGGGGGCGCGGACGTCGGCGTGGTCGTGGTCGGCGAGACGCCTTACGCGGAGGGCGTGGGCGACCGCGAAGACCTCGCGCTCGGCGCGGAGGACTCGGCGGCGATTGAGAGGATGAAGGAGGCGGGCATCCCCGTCGTCGTGGTTCTGTTCTCGGGGCGGCCTCTGATTATCAATGACGCCCTGGCGAAGGCCGACGCGTTCGTCGCGGCGTGGCTGCCGGGGACGGAGGGGCAGGGCGTCGCGGACGTGCTCTTCGGCGACTACCGGCCGACCGGGAAACTCTCCTTCACCTGGCCGCGCTCGACGGCGCAGCTTCCCATCAACGTCGGCGACCGCGACTACGACCCGCTCTTCCCGTACGGGTTCGGGCTGACGTTCTAGGCAGGAATTAACCACAGAGGCACGGCTTGGAGCAATTAGGCCCCAAGCCGTGCCTCTGTGTCTCTGTGGTGAAATTCAGCGTCCAACACTCAACTCACGGCTGAGCCTCACGTCCGCGGAAGAGCCGCCGACCATTAGACGAACACGGTCTGGCTCAACGACGAAGCGCTTGGACTTCACGTCCCAGTAGGCGAGACGTGCGGCCGGGAGCGGGAGCGTGACGCGCTTCGTCTCGCCGGGCTGGAGGGCGACGCGGGCGAAGGCTTTCAGCTCTTTGAAGGGCCTGTCCACCTTCGAGTCGAGGTGCGTGACGTAGAGCTGTGCGACCTCCTCTCCGGCGCGGCGGCCCGTGTTCTTGAGGTCGAAGGTGACGTTGACGGAGCCGTCTGAACGGAGCGCGGGGGAACTCGCCCGCAGGTTCGAGTAGGCGAAGGTCGTGTAGCTCAAGCCGTAGCCGAAGGGGTAGAGCGGCGCGCCCTTGAAGTACATGTACGTCCGGCCGTGGCGGATGTCGTAGTCCATCATCGGCGGCAGTTGCTCTATCGAGGCCGGCCAGGTCTGTACGAGGCGGCCGGCGGGGTTGTAGTCGCCGAAGAGCACGTCCGCGAGCGCGTGCCCCTCCTCCTGACTGTTGTGCGTGAGGTGCAGGACGGCGGGGACGTTCGCTTGCGTCCAGTTGACGGCGTAGGGGAAGCTCGACATGAGCACGACGACGGTGTTCGGGTTCGCGGCGTAGACGCGCTTCACCAGCTCCTCCTGTTCGAGCGTGATGGAGCGGCGGTCGACGGCCTCCTTGCCGTCGCTGGCGACGGGGCACTGCTCCCAGCCCGCGTCGCAGGTCGGGTGGTTGCCGACGATGACGACGGCCACGTCCGCCGCCCGCGCCGCTTTGGACGCCGCGCCGTTCTCATCGTCCTTCGCATATACCACACGAACCTGCGGCCCGGCCTTCTCGCGGATGCCCGCGAGCGGCGTGACGGTGTAGGGCGGCGTGCCGCTGTACCAGTCGAGCAGGACTTCGTCGGCGTGCGGGCCGACGACGGCGACGGACTTGAGCTTCGCGCGGTCGAGCGGGAGAAGTCCCTTCGCGTTCTTCAAAAGCACGACCGACTTCTGCGTGGCGAGGCGCGCGAGTGACTTGTGCTCTTCAAGCGTCCATGGCTCCGGGCCTTGACCTATCTTCGAATACGGCACGCGCTCGGGCGGGTCGAGCAGGCCGAGGCGGAGCATGACGCGGAAGGTTCGGCGTAGGACTCTGTCCACGTCCGACTCGGTCAGGAGACCTTTGGCGAGCGCTGACGCCGTGGGCTCGCGGTAGTCGTCGAGGAACTGGCCGATGCCGGTCTTAATAACGGCGGCCGCGGCCTCTTCGAACGTCCGGAAGCGCTTGTGGTCTGTGACGAGCTGGCGCATGGCGCCGCCGTCTGTGCAGATGATGCCGTCCTGCCCCCACTCTTCGCGCGTGATGTCCAAGACCTCCTTGTTGACGTGCATCGGGACGCCGTTGACCTTGTTGTAGGAGGCCATGAAGGCGCGCGCGCCGCCCTCCTCGACGCCCATGCGGAACGGCACCGAGTAGTATTCGCGGAAGAGTCTTTCGTCAAAATCCGAAGAGGTGTGGCCGCGGCCGTTCTCGTTGCTGTTGGCGAGGAAGTGTTTGAGGAGCGCGGCCGTCTGCCAGTAGACGGGGTCGTCGCCCTGCAAGCCTTTGACGAAGGCGGAGGCGAGCGTGCCGTTGAAGAAAGGGTCTTCGCCGTAGCACTCTTCGGTGCGGCCCCAGCGCGGGTCGCGGCCGAGGTCTGCGTTGGGCGCGCGGACGACGAGGCCGGCGCGGCCGTAACGTTGAAAGATGTAGCGCGCCTCGAAGCCCTCGACCGCGGCGACGCGGCGGACGACGTCCGCGTCCCACGTCTCCGCGAGGCCGATGGCCTGCGGGAAGATGGTGGTCGTCGTGGGGTTGCGGCGGCCCCAGTCGGAGGGGCCGCCCTGCGCGAGCCCGTGTAAGCCTTCCGAGTGTGGGGAGCCTTTGACGCCGAGGCGCGGCACGGAAGGGTTCGTGCCGAGGCACGCGACCTTCTCTTCGAGCGTCATGAGCGAGACGAGGTTGTCGATCCTCTGCTCGGCCGGCAGTTCCGGGTTCTGGAAAGGGAAGTCAGACCCGGCGGCTTTCGTCCTGCGCGCGGGCACGTTGAATGCGAGCAGCGCGAGGACGAGCACTACGACGTTCATGACGAGACTGAGTCTTTTCATCTTCTCTCGACTTCCTATGTGAAAAGGATTTAACCACAGAGACACGGAGACACAGCTTTAGGAATTTGAAATTGTTTTAGCTGTGTCTCTGTGTCTCTGTGGTTAAAAGTTTTCATGGCAGCGCGGCGGCGAGGGCGTAGACGAGCGGGGCGTTCCAGTTGATGGCGATCTCGTTGACGCGGTAGTTCTCCGAGTCGTCGACCCAGTCGGTCGCGCGCGGCCAGCCGCCCGCGGTGTCGAGGCGCGCGCCGGGCGAGCCGACGAAGTCGAGCCGCGCGTCTTCCAGGTGACAGGCGGCGTGCTCGTACGTCACGCCCCCTTGCTCAAGGCGCACGGCCGAGCCGCAGCGCCAGAGGTGCATCGCGCGCACGGCCGTCTTGAAGGCAGACTCGTACACGTCGGCACTGACGCGGAACGGCGCGGAGCGTGCCGCGCCCGCTTCGAGTCGGTAGAGGCCCGGCCCGCGCAGCGCCGAGAAGTCCGCGACGCAGAGGTCTTCGTCCGTGTCGTCCTCGTGACGTGGGCCGGCGGATATCCCTTGCAGCACGGCCGCGCCGTCCGGGACGCGCACGACCTTGAACCCGACGCAGGGCGCGGGGAGCGTCGCGCGCTTCTCGTGTCGCGGCAGGTAGCCGACCGTGTTGAGGCGGACAGACGCACCCTCCGCGCCGCGTGCATCGTAGGCCGCGAGCGCGCAGGCCGCGAGTAGGACGAGCACGACGGGCGCACGTCTCCGAAAGAGTTGTTTGGGATGACGGTTCTTCACTTTGAGAAGAGTCCTGAGTATGCTGACTCGCGTCGAGTTTGACAACAGCCTTGTTCGAAAGGGGACGAGTCTTGAACGAGAAAGTGCGTTGGGGCGTGCTGGGCGCGGCGAAGATCGCCGTCGAGAAGGTCATCCCGGCGATGCAGAAGGGCGCGTGGTCGGAGGTCAGGGGGCTGGCTTCGCGCGACGCGGGCGCGGCGGCGCGGGCCGCGCGCGAGCTGGGGATTGCGAAGTCGTACGGCAGTTATGAAGAGCTTTTGGCCGACCCCGAAATCGAGGCCGTCTACAACCCCCTGCCGAACCACCTGCACGTGCCGTGGACTTTGAAGGCGGCCGCGGCGGGCAAGCACGTCCTCTGCGAGAAGCCGATTGCTTTGAACGCGGAGGAGGCGCGGCTCCTGCTCGACGCGCGCGACCGCTGGGGCGTGAAGATTCAGGAGGCGTTCATGGTGCGCACGCACCCGCAGTGGCTGGCGGCGCGCGGGCTCGTGCGCTCGGGGCGCGTCGGCGAGCTGCGCGCGATTGAAGCCTTCTTCAGCTACTTCAACCGCGACCCCGCAAACATACGCAACATCCCGGAGGCGGGGGGCGGCGCGCTGATGGACATCGGCTGCTACCCGATTCAAATCTCGCGCTTCGTCTACGGCGCGGAGCCGCGGCGCGTCCTCGGCTTCGTCGAGCGCGACCCGGAGATGAAGACCGACCGCCTCACCTCCGCCATTCTCGAGTTCGAGACGGGCCGCGCGGCCTTCACCTGCTCGACGCAGCTCGCCCCGCACCAGCGCGTCGAGTTGGTAGGGACGCAGGGGCGCATAGAGATCGAAATCCCCTTCAACGCGCCGCCCGACCGCCCCACACGGATACTCGTCGACGACGGCTCCGCGCTCGGCGGAGCCAACGCCGAGACGATAGAGTTCCCGCCTTGCGACCAGTACACGATTCAGGGCGACCTCTTCTCCCGCGCCGTCCGCGAAGGCACCGGGCAGGCCGCCCCGCTCGAAGACGCCGTCAGCAACATGGCCGTCATCGACGCCGTCTTCCGCTCCGCCGAGTCGGGGCGTTGGGAAATGATGAATTAGGGATGATGAATGATGAATAAGACCCCGTAGCTATATTCATCACTCATCACTCATCATTTCTTCCAATCGAAGGCGTCGGAGAGGGTGCGGACGCGGAGGCGTCGGCGCAGCTCGACGGGGGTGACGGTGCCTTTGCCTCGGAAGGCGACGGTGACCTTCTGGCCGGGGAGGAGGTCGAAGAAGTTGTCTGCGAAGGAGCCTTCGAGGCCGGGCGCGGAGAGGTAGACGGCGCGCGCGAGGCGGTCGGTCGAGAGCGTGACGAAGGTCTCGGCGCGCGCGCGCGTGACCTGCGTGGTGACGTTCGGCGCGGCGAGCGTGAGGTCTTTGAAGGGGCGGAAGAAGAGCGTGTTTGACGAAACCACCTTTCCGCCCGCGAGCAGCTCGCAGTACAGGAAGAGGCGTGTCGGGTCTTGGCCTTCGAGCATCGCCGAGAGTGGCAGGGCCTGATACGCCTTGCTCGTCAGCGGCGAGACCTCGACGGGGTTGGTGATGTCGGAGACGACGCGGCCGTCGAAGTCTTGCAGGCGGACGTGCAGTTGCGCGCGGAGCGGCTCCGTGCGGTCGGAGACGACGTAGAGCCTGACCCGGTCGCCCTCGACGTGCGGGCTTAACAGCACGGGGTTGTAGAAGCGGCGCGCGTAGTATTGCAGCGCCTTCCAGCGGCCGAAGTAGTCCACGCTCGACCAGGAGGCGACCGGCCAGCAGTCGTCCAACTGCCAGAAGAGCGAACCCATGTTGTGCGGCATGATGCGGCGCAGGTGCTCCGCCCCGACCTTGATGCCCTCGGCTTGCAAGACCTGGCTCGCGTAGAGGAACGACTCGAAGTCCTTCGGCTCGGGGAAGTCGCGCAGCATGTACTCGCGTATGAGCTGGTTGCCGCGCGGGTGCTTCTGGTGCGCGAGCATGACGGGCGACTGTATGTTGTGATCCGAAGGCAAGGTGTAGGCGTTGACCGTCTCGATTGCGGGGAAGGACTGGAAGCCGTACTCGCTCATGAAGCGCGGGTGCTGCCGCTCGTAATAGTCGAACGGCTTCGAGGCGTGCCAGACCTCCCAGTAGTGCACGTCGCCCATCCTTTGCGAGTCGGAGTCCTCCTCTAAGTTGGAACTCGGCGAGCTGGGCCAGTAGGGGCGCGAAGGGTCTTCGGCGGCGATGACTTCGGGCAGGACGCCGTGGAAGATTTTCTTGTAGTCGTCCCAGAGCTTCGCCGGGAGGTTCTGCTTCCAGCCCCAGTGCTGCCACGCGGTCTCGACCTCGTTGTTGCCGACCCAGATGACGACGGACGGGTGGTTGCGGAGCCGCCGGACGTTGTCGGTCGCCTCGGCCCGCACGCTCTCAAGAAACTTCTCGTCGCCCGGGTACATGCTGCACGCGAACATGAAGTCCTGCCAGACCATCAGCCCCAGCTCGTCGCATAAATTGTAGAACTCGTCCGACTCGTAGTAGCCGCCGCCCCACACGCGCAGCATGTTCATGTTCGCGTCGCGCGCAGATTCTAAGAGATGTCTGTACCTGTCTCGCGTCACGCGCTCCGGAAAACTGTCGGCCGGAATCCAGTTCGCGCCTTTGGCGAAGACGGGCACGCCGTTGACGACGAATGTGAAACTCTTGCCGTCAGCATCCTTTTGCTGTCGTAACTCCACGGTGCGCAGTCCGACGCGCGTTTGTGCCTGGTCGGTCAGGCCATAAGTATTAATGCCTCGTCCGCGTTTGAAGACTCGCAAGTCTGCGTCGACGCCGTAAAGCGGCTGCGCGCCCATCCCGTTCGGCCACCAGAGCTTAGGTTGACGGATGGTGAAGTCAACGGAGACCTTGTTCATGCCCGGGTTGAGTTTGACCAACTCCTCCGCATAGAAGCTGAGTGTGCGAGCCGTGTCCGTGACGATGAGCCGAGCAGCCGAAGCCTCCGACGACATAATTTCAACCTCGGCGGTCAACTGCGCCTTGTCCCTGCCGAGTTGATTCTGCACAACGCGCAGGCTGTCGATGCGCGCGTCGTCCCACGCTTCGAGCCGGACGGGCTTCCACACGCCGCAGGTGACGAAGCGCGGCCCCCAGTCCCAGCCGTATTGATAAGGTGCCTTGCGCGTGTGCGGCGAGGTCTTCTCGCCCTGGTCGTTCGACGCGGGGAGTTCGTACCCGAGGGCCTTCATCCGCGGCAGCACCTCGTTAATCGGCGAGCGGAAGACGACGCGGAGCGTGTTGGCCCCGGCCTTCAGATTCAGCTTCGCGTCCACGCGCCACGTGCGGAACATGTTGTCGGCTTCAAGCACCTGCCGTTCGTTGAGGTAGACGGTGGCGTACGTGTCCAGCCCCTCGAAGACCAGCTCGACGTTGCGCCGCGCGAGCATTGCGGCCGGCACGTCGAAGGTCGTCCGGTACTCCCAGTCGGTCTTGCCGATCCACTGCAGCTTCGGCTCGTTGTCGCGGTAGAAGGGGTCTTCGATGAGCTTGTTGGCGAGTAAGTCCGTCTGAACGGAGCCGGGGACTTTGGCCTTGTGCCAGTCGTCCTTCCCGGCCTGCCGGAACGTCCAGCCGGAGTCGAGCGTGACGCTCGTCTTCGGCAACTGTGCCCAAACGGGAGGCGCCAACAGCACCAGGAGCAGGGGCAGGGCCGCAAGGGTCAGTCTTCTCGTCTTCAAGGGTGTACCTCGCACGGGAAAGTTTTTGTATACTCCTGCAACAAACAGCGCGCGGCGGGGCAGGTGAGATGGTTGTCGACGACCGCCGCCTCCGGTTTTCGTGAAGGCATAAGCCAATTCCGTCCGACCTGTCAACCTTTAAGGAAGCAGATGAACACACACAAACTTTCTCGCAGCCTCTTCGGGGCCGTCGCGCTCTTCGCGCTCGTCTTCTCCTCCGCGCAGCTCGCCTGCGTCCAGCCGGCGCAGCAGGCCGGCGGCGCGCCCGGCGGCGGAAAGAAGACCGGCCCGGTTCGCATCGGCCTCTCGATGGACACGCTCAAGGAGGAGCGCTGGCAGCGCGACCGAGACCTTTTTGTTGCCCGCGCCAAGGAACTCGGCGCGGAGGTGCTCGTCCAGTCGGCTAACGGCGACGACAAGGCGCAGGTGCAGCAGTCCGAGAACCTCCTGACGCAGGGCGTGGACGTGCTCGTCGTCATTCCGCACAACGGCGAGGTCGCCGCCACCATCGTCGCTTCGGCCAAGGCCAAGGGCGTCCCAGTCCTCTCCTACGACCGGCTCATACGCAGCAGCGAACCCGCGCTCTACGTCTCCTTCGACAACGAGAAGGTCGGCGAGCTGCAGGCGAAGTACCTTTTAGACCGTGCGCCGAAAGGGAACTACGTCCTCATCGGCGGCGCGCCCACCGACAACAACGCGCTCCTCTTCCGCAAGGGGCAGATGAACGTCCTCCAGCCCGCCATCGACCGCGGCGACATCAAGGTCGTCTCCGACCAGTGGGCGAAGGACTGGCTGGCGAGCGAGGCGCTGCGCATCTGCGAGGACGCCCTGACGAAGTCGAACAGAGACGTGCAGGCCGTCGTCGCCTCGAACGACGCGACCGCGGGCGGCGCGGTCTCCGCTCTGGAAACGGCGGGCGTGGCGGGGAAGGTTTTAGTGTCTGGGCAGGACGCAGACCTCGCGGGGCTGCAGCGCATCGTCGCCGGCACGCAGTCGATGACCGTCTACAAGCCCGTCCACCTGCTCGCGCGCAAGGCGGCCGAGGCGGCCGTGGCCTTAGCGCGCGGCGAGCAGGTCGACGCGCCCGCCCGCATCAACAACGGCAAGGTCGACGTGCCCTCGATCCTTCTGGAGCCGCTCGTCGTGGACAAGGCGAACATCGACGACACGGTCGTCAAGGACGGCTACCAGAAGCGTGAGGCCATCTATCAGAACGCCGCCGCGGGGCAGGGCGCGAAGTAGACGCACGCGCACTCCGCTAAGTTTTGCGCGCGGGCCGGGCCGCTTTAAGAGAGCGGCCCGGCCCGCGCGCATTGGCTCTAGCTTTTTGGATTGCCTTCTGATTTTTGGATTCATAATTTCGTAGTCCGCGACTTCGGCTCACGGCATTCCTCAACAAAATCGTGTGGACGCGAGGCCCGTCGCGTAGGGGCATAAGTCTTGCGAGCGAAAAAAGACATTCTCTGGTGTCAGCAACACCAAACACGTTCGGTCGGCTATAAGGTTTAAGTCAGTTGCAGCTTTTAAGAAAGTTCTTGACAAAGAATCTGAGCTGTAATACTAATGCTTTTGTTAGGTCGTGCAACAAACCCTTTAGCATCTTTTCCGGTCGTACAAAGAAAACTTGGTTGCGTTTGAAGGCTTCGAGGGGCAGGTCACCCTTCGGGCCTCTTCGGTCAGGTTAAGCAACACCCGGCTCCCCAGCAGATAGCTGCCAGTGGTTACTTCGAGCGAGGTCGCGCGCCCGCGGGCCTTAGCCTTCGGGTCGCCAACGCGCCGCCCGCGTGAGGCAGCCGGCATACGACGGATTCGGTCCATCCGGAGGACACACATGCTTTCAAGCATTCTTTCCACCCCAGAGGAAGGCGGGACTTCGAAGATGAATCTCAACCCAAGGCGCAGGCTTCGTCCTAGCTCACTCCTCTTGGGCCTCGTGCTCTGCGCGTCGCTCCTGGCGGGCGCGCAGGCCGCGCTCGGCCAGACGACGGGCAGCGCGACGCTGCGCGGCACGGTCAAGGACCCGGCGGGCGCCGTGGTGCCGAACGCCTCCGTGGCGCTCGTCAACGAGGGCACCAAGGAGGAGCGCAAGGCCACGACCAACGACGAGGGCGGCTACGTCTTCTCGGCCGTGACGCCCGGCACCTACACGGTGAGGGTCGAGGCCGGCGGCTTCAAGACCACCACGCAGACTGGCCTCGCCATCGAGACCAGCAGCATCCGCGGCCTCGACATCAGCCTGGAGGTCGGGCAGGCGAACGAGGTGGTCACCGTCACCGCCGAGCAGAACCAGCTCCAGACCGAGACCGGCTCGCGCGAGAACACCATCACGGCCAACCAGATCGAGAACCTCTCGATCATCAGCCGCAGCTCGCTGGAGCTGCTGCGCGTCCTGCCGGGCGTCGTCGCCCCGGACAACACCGACCTGGAGAGCATCTCGTTCGGCGGCGGCGCCAACCAGAATAGCGCCTACCACGTCAACGGCCTGCGCGGCGAGCAGAACAACGTCTCCATCGACGGCTCGCGCATGATCGACATCGGCTCGAACAACGGCACGACCATCACCGCCAACCCCGACATGGTGCAGGAGGTGAGGATTCAGACGAGCAACTACGCGGCCGAGCACGGTTCGAGCGCCGTCCAGATCAGCGCCACCACCAAGGGCGGCAGCAGCGCCTTCCACGGCTCGATCTATGACTACATCCGCCACTACAAGTTCCAGGCCAACGACCGCTCGAACAGCATCAACCGCGTCTCGCGCCCGCTGAGCAAGTACAACTACCCGGGCGGCAACATCGGCGGCCCGCTCCTCCTGCCCTGGACGAAGTTCAACCGGAACCGCGACAAGCTCTTCTTCTTCGTCGGCTACGAGCGCTACTACCAGAAGGTGGACGAGGGCTCGGGCCTCTTCCGCGTGCCGACGCTCAAGGAGCGGCAGGGCGACTTCAGCGAGGCCGTCGCCGCCGGCCAGCGGGTGACCGTCCCGGCGGGCTGCACCGCGAACGGGGTCGCCGGCAACAACAACAACAACGACGACCTCGCCCCGAACGGCGACCTCCGGCCCTGCGCCGACCCGTTCGGCAAGGCGCTGCTCAACTTCTTCCCCGCGCCCAACCGGGCCGCCCCCTACGGCGGCCAAAACTACGTCTACAGCGTGCTGAGGCAGAACAACCGGAACCAGTTCACCTCGCGCTTCGACTACAACATCAGCGACAAGACCCGCCTGTACGTGCGCGCCGCGCGCGAGTTCGAGAGGCAGGACTTCCCCCGCGGGCTGTGGTGGAACTCGTCGAACTACGAGCTGCCCGGCAAGCTCCAGAGCGAGAACCTCGGACGCTCGCTGGTCGTCAACCTGACCAACGTCGTCAGCCCGACGATGACCAACGAGATCCTGTTCAGCGCCAGCAAGCTGAAGCTGAACTACGACTTCGCCGACCCGGACAAGGTCTCCTGGGACGCGCTGGGGCTGAAGCGGGTCGGCTTCTTCGCGAACCCCAACAACACCAGCGTCCCCGCCCGTCTGCGCAACACCAACCCTTACGTCCCGCTCAGCGTCATCACCTGGGGCCAGGGCGACTTCCACACCGCCTACGGCTACCCGATCCTCGCCTGGAACGACAGCTTCGCCATCACCGACAACCTGGTGAAGGTGCACAACACGCACACGATGAAGTTCGGCGCCTTCATCGAGCAGGCGAACAAGCGGCAGCAGTCGAACGCCGACACCAACGTCGTCACCGCCCAGTGGGGGCAGACGAACGCCACTAACCAGAACTACGGCGACGTCTTCGTCGGCAAGCCGATCGAGTTCTCGCAGGCCTCGAACCGCCCGCTCGACAACTTCCGCTACTACAACTACGAGTTCTACGGGCAGGACAGCTGGAAGATGCGCCCGAACATGACGCTCGAGTACGGGATGCGCCTCGGCTACTTCCCGCAGAACTTTGAGCGCAAGGGGCTCGGCGTGCTCTTCGACCCCTCGACGTACGTCCGGGGCGGCGGGGTCTTCCTGAACGGCGACATCACGAAGCCGAACGGCTACCGGCTGGCGGCGCGGGGTGAGATCCCGAAGGGCGTCCTGCCCAACGTGGCGCCGCAGTGGATGCCGCGCCTGAACTTCGCCTGGGACGTCGGCGGCAAGGGCGACCTGGTGGTGCGCGCCGGCGCCGGCCTCTTCTACAACCGCGTCCAGGGCAACTACGACTACTACTCCAGCGGCGAGCTGCCCAACACCTACAGCGCGACCCAGGACACGCCCTGGGGCGCGGCCAACGGCAACGGGCTGTCGTTCGGGGACCTGAGCAACCTCAACCCGTTCTCGGGGATTTCCAACGTCAGCGTCAACTCCCGCGACATCCAGTCGAACGAGATTCCGCGGGTCGCCAACATGAGCTTCACGGTCGAGAAGCGTCTGCCCCTCGACAACGTCCTCGCGGTCGCCTACGTCGGCACCCAGGGCCGGCACCTGCCCCAGCGGCGTAACGCCAACATCATCCCGCTCGGGAGGCTGTCGAGCGGCTCGATCCCGCTTTCGTCGCCGGTCACCGTCACCAACGCCAACGGGACGACCACGACCTACACCTCTCTCAACCTTGCGAACCCGGCCCAGCGCGCCGTGCTCGACAACTCCGTCCTGCGGACGTTCAGGCCGTTCGACGCTTTCAACTCCGTCGGCCTCTACCAGTTCACCGGGACCTCGACGTACCACTCGCTCCAGGCGACGCTGAGCCACCAGGGGCGCCGGCTCCAGTACTTCGCCACCTACACCTTCGGCAAGGCGCTGGGCACCGTCGCCACGAACGAGAGTGACGGCGCCGCGTGGGCCGACCCGATAGACACGCGCAACCGCAGCTGGGGCGTCCTGCCGTTCGACCGGACGCACGTCTTCAACCTGTCCTACAACTACAGCTTCCCGGACCTCGCGCGCGGCGGCTTCGAGAACCCCGTCACCCGCGGCATCCTGAACGGCTGGCAGATGTCGGGCATCACGACGGTGCAGAGCGGCACCCCGATCCGGCTGAGGTTCACCGGCGACATCGCCGGCTCGCAGGCGGCCCTCGCGTGGTACGGCTCCGACGCCTTCAACGGCACGAACGCCGGCGCGAGCATCGGCGCGATCACCCCCATCTACCTGCGGAACCCGCAGCGGGGCGGCACCGCGCTGAATAGCTTCGCCTACGACCTGAGCGCGCTCGCGATCCCGTCCTTCGGCAACACGGGGCCGTCGCAGCCGCCCTTCTACATCCGGACTCCGGGCCGGAGCAACTTCGACGTCTCGTTCTTCAAGAACTTCAATATCACCGAGTCGAAGAAGATTCAGTTCCGGACCGGGCTCTTCAACGTCTTCAACCAGGCGTACCCGACGCAGATCAACCTGACGACGCCCAACCAGAGCGACATCTTCCTGACGCTCGAAACGGTTTGCAACAAGAGGGTGACCGACCCGCTGCCCACGGGGAACGGCGGCAACTCCGCGACCCCCTGCGACCCGACCGGGGGGTACAGCTTCACCAGCAACACCATCAACAACTTCGGCAAGATCACCAACAAGCGCGGCCGCCGCATCGTGGAGTTCGCACTGAAGTTCGAATTCTGATTCGCCGGCCGGGCGGTAAGGTCAACCTTCGGCGCGGGGGGCGGCAGGCTCGCCCCCCGCGCCCTTCTCTTTAGCGCCGCGCCGCGGGGCGCGATTGTGTAGAACCCTCCGTCTCCCGAGGAGGCTCTTATGAGAAGGAGCATTCGCGCCCTGGCCGGGCTGGCCTTCTGCTGCGCGCTGGCCGCGGGCGCGCGCGCGCAGGATGACACGGCCGAGCAGCACATGACGGCCGACCCCAACACCGCCGTCATCCAGGGGAAGGTGACGCTCCCCTCCGGGTTCGCGGCCAAGCGCTACGTCAGGATCACGCTGAGCAACGCGCACAGCATCCTCTCCACCCTCTACACCAACAACATCGGCGAGTTCCAGCTCAGGAACCTGGCCGAGGGCATCTACTACGTGCAGGCCGAGGTGTCGGACGACAGCTTCGACCCGGTCACGCGCAGGGTCGAGCTGGGACGCGGACTGGTGGTGCAGTTGACGCTCGAGCTGCGCGAGAAGATCGCCGCCGTCGGCGCCGTCGCGCGGCCGGGCGCGCGGGTCATCTCGGCCGCCGAGCTGGCCCAGGCGGTGCCGACGGCGGCGAGGAAGGAGTACGGGCTCGGGCTCAAGGCCGTGGGCAAGGGCGACTTCCGGCAGGCAGCGCAGCACTTCGAGGGGGCGCTCAACGTCTACCCGGAGTACCTCGCCGCGCGCAACGACCTCGGCGCGCAGTACCTCAAGCTAAAGCGCATCGACGAGGCCGAGAAGCAGTTCCAGATGGTGCTCGCGCGCGACCCCAAAAACTTCAACGCGGTCTTCAACCTCGGGCTCGTCCGCGTCGAGCGCCACGACTACGCGGGCGCCATCGCGCAGATCAACCAGGCGATAGCGCTCGACGCCGGGCGCCCCGTGGCGCGCCTGTGGCTCGGCTTCGCGCTGTTCGAATCGGGCGACGTGGCCGCGGCGGAGCGTGAGTTGACGAAGGCGCTGGTGACGGGCGGGGCGGAATGCGCGGCGGCCAACTACCACCTCGCGCGCATAGAGGTCGGACGCGGCAACACGGCCGAGGCGGCGCGCTACCTCGGCCTCTACCTTGAGGACGCCCCGAAGGGCGAGTACGCCGAGGACGCGAGACAGCTTCAGAAGAAGATTCAGGCCGGGGCGAAGGCCAAGCCCGGCCCTTGAGTCTCATTTCCTTCAAGGCGCGACGGTGAACTCCGTGGACTGGCTGACGGAGTTCCTGCCGTTGCCGACGGTCACCTTCAGCCCGTAGACGCCGGGCCGGAACTTTTCGAGCGGGAAGGAGCTGGCGTACTTGACCTGCCCGCGCGCGTCCGCCGCCGGCAGTTCGCCCGAAGTCTGGAACAGGCGGCGCCCGCCCTGCGAAATCTCCAACGTCAGCTTGAGCGGCTGCGCCGAGCCCCTGGCCGGCCACGCGGTGAAGAAGAAGGCGAGTTGGCCGGCCGAAGACTTCGCGACGGGCTCGCCCAAATTCGGGTAGACGAGCAGCTCGCCGAAGTGGAAAGGCTTATCCTGCCTCTGCTCATCCGGCGTGAGCCGCTCGCCGCGCTTGAGCACGGAGACGCTGCTGAGGCGCGGCTTCGAATCGTCGGCGCCGGGGATTTCGAGCGCGCTCGTGCCGACGCTGGCCCTGTTGCCCAGCGCATCGTAGCCGATCAGCTCGACCGTGTAGCTGCCCGGCGGGAGTTGGACCTCTCGGTAGAAGAGCAGCTCGCCCTTCTTCGCCGCGTTCAGCTTGTCCGAGGGGCCGGACAGAGGGTAGTGCTGGCTGAGTTTCTGCACGACGCGGCCCGAGCGGTCTTTGACGAGCGCGACGACGGAGATGTCCGCGCCGTAGGTCTTCTTGTCCTTGCCCTCGGCGAAGGTGAAGGAGGAGAGCGACGCCTCCGCGAGCACGAGCGCCGTCCCCGCGCGGTCGGGGGCGGGGAAGCTGAGCGCGCCCGCGCGGAAGGGGAAGGCGTTCGCGCCCGCGCGCGCGGCGTGCGCGGCGGCCAGCGCGGGCGCCTCGAAGTCGAGCACGGCGAACTGCCCCGTGGACTCGACGGCGTAGTAGCCGCGGCGCGCCTGCACCTCGAAGTCGTTGCGCGGAAGCTTGACGTTGATCTGCCGGAAGCGGCCGTCGTAGGCCGCGTTGCGCGGGACGTAGGTGAGCAGGTAGTAGCCGCGCATGTCGTCGCTGATGCGCCGCACCCCCGCGGTGAGGTCGTTCGTGTCGTGGATGAGGAAGCCGCCGGTCTCGTTCGCGAGCACGCCGAGGCCGCTGCGCGGGTCGAGCCGCAGGAGGTCTTCGTTCCTCTCCAGAGCCTTCATGTAAGGGCCGCTGGCGTCGTCGACGCTCCGGCCCACCTGCTGCATGCGCTTCGCCGCCAGCGAGTTCAGCTCGCGCGCGGCCTCGGCCGTGCCGCTCTCGACGCGCAGGCCCGCCGCGTCGATGGCGTAGATGCTGACGTTGGCCTTGTTGGCGGCGCTGATGACCGACTGGAACTTCAGCTCCACGGAGGTCGGCAGGGCCAAGCCTTCCGAGAAGAAGATGAGCGACTTGCGCCCGGGCAGCCGGCGCATCGGGTTGATGACCGCGAGCAGCGCGTTGACCGTGGCGAAACCCTGCTGGTCGCGCTCAAGCTCGCGGTACTGTTCGAGCATGCTCGTCTCCATCTCGTTGAACTTCATCTGGGCCTCGGCCTGTCCGGCGGCGGCGCCCGCGGCCGAGGCCGCCGCGGCGTCGCGAGCGGCGCCCGCGTCCGCCGCGCCCGACTGCGAGGCCGAGGACGACTGGCCGAGGGCGACGCTGCGCTCGGCGAGGTCCCGCACGCGCGCGCCGCTCGCGGCGGAGGCCGCGGAAGAGGAGTTGGCGCCGGTGGCCCGGTCGACGGCCTGCCTGACCAGTTCCGCGTCGTCCGTGAAGGACTGCAAGGTGCGCAGAGACTGGTCGATGACGAAGACGCCCGTGAAGTCGCCGCCCGCCGTCGCGCCGCCCTGCGCGTAGGAGAGGCCGGCCTTGCGCGCGAGGCTGCGGGCCTCGGGCGAGAGGCGGTCGAAGACGAGGGCGGTGACGCCCGGCGTCGAGGGGCCGGCGGCCGGCGGCGCGGTCGTCGTCGTCGTGGTGGCCGTCTTGTCACCGCCGCGGTTCGGGCCGGTGCCGTCGGGCGCGCCCGCGTCGCGCGTGACGAAGCGGAAGGACTGTATCTCCTGGCGGACGCCGTCCTCGTAGATTTCGAAGTCCCCCTGCTTCAAGTCCTTCACGGGCCGGCCCCGCTTGTCCTTGACGACCACGTCGAGCTTGACCTCGCGCGACTCGACGCGCACGACCTCGTCGTCGTCCTGCGGGTTCTGCGGCGCGGGCGTCTGCGCGGGGGCGATGAGGTTGAAGGGGAGAAGCAGCGCGGCGGCGAGCAGGGCGCCCAAAGACCTCTTCATGAGTCAGTCTCCTGTGTGCTCGGGGATGAATGCGGATTGGTTAAGTTCGACAAAGAATCGCGGAGAAAGTATAGTTACATTCTCTGGCAAAGGCCAGCTTGAGTAGGCACAAAGGCCACGGCCGCGGCGCACTTTTCGGCGCGGCCCGCTGGCCCGCAGGGCTCGCCGAACTCCCCGGTCGGGAACCCCTGACGAACCCTCCTTCAAAGGACTATGGCTAACGTGAATCGGTGGCTCTCGAAGGCGCTGCTCGTGCTCGCGGCCTGCGCGTGCCTCCCGGCGGCCGCGGGCGCGCGGCAGGGGCAGGCCGGCGCCGCGGACGTGGACGCCGCCTTCGAGCGCGCGACGCAGCTCCACCAGTCCGGCGACCTCGAAGGTGCCGTCCGCGCCTACCTCTCTATCTTAGCCGCGAACCCCGGCCGGGCCGACGTGCGTTCGAACCTCGGCGCCGCCTACTCGCGGCTGGGCCGCTACGAGGAGGCCATCGGCCAGTACAAGCAGGCGCTCGCGCTCGACCCGCGCAACCAGACCATCCGCTTCAACCTGTCGCTCGCATACTACAAGGCCGCGTGGTTCACGGAGGCCGGCGCCGAGTTGGCGAACTTCGTCGCCGCGGCGCCGAACGACCTGCCCGAGCGGCCCAACGCCGTGCTGCTTCTGGCCGACTGTCAGGTGCGGCTCGGCGAGTACAGGAAGGCCATCGAACTCCTCTCGCCTTACGAGAAGGACGGCGCCGAGACGCCGCACGGCCGCGCGGTCGCGTACCTGCTCGGCAACGCCCTCATCGGCGACGGCCAGTTGGGCCGGGGACAACTCGTCATCAACAGCGTCTTCCGCGACGAGGACTCGGCCGAGGCGCGGCTCCTCATCGGCTCGCTGATGCTGCTGATGGACGACGGGCAGGGGGCGGTCAGAGAGCTCGGGCGCGCCGTCGAGCTGAACCCCAAGCTCCCCACGGTGCATGCCTGGTACGGGCGCGCGCTGATGCGGATGGGCGACTCGGAGAAGGCGCGCGCCGCCTTCCGCGTCGAGCTGGCCGACAACCCGAACGACTTCGACGCGAACCTCTTCATGGGGACGCTGCTCAGGCAGGACAAGCAGTTCGAAGAGTCCCTGCGCTACCTCACGAAGGCGGTGCAGCTCCGGCCGCGCGAGCAGTACGCGCGCTATCACCTGAGCGCGGTGCTCGCCGCCCTGGGCAAGCCCGAAGAGGCGCGTCCGCTTTTGGAAGGCGTGGTGAAGGAGTACCCGGACTTCGTCGAGGGGCGCGTGCTGCTGGCCTCCGTCTACTACCGGCTCAACCGGAAGGAGGACGGCGACCGCGAGCGCGCGGTGGTGCAGAAGCTCAACAGCGAGCAGCAGGCCAAGCAGCCCGGCGCGCAGAAAAGCACGGACGCGCCCGCTCCGACGAAAGCGCCCTAGCGCCGAAAGAATCGAAACAGCCGAAAGGATATTCAAAAGGCTTGTCGAGAGGTTCTACCCTTAACGCTCTCATCTGCTCAATGGCGCTCGCGTCGGCGCTGACGCTGCTCGCCACCCCGGCCGCGCGCGCGCAGACGAAGGGCCGCGCCCGCGCGCGCCGTCCGCAGCCGCAGGCGCAGGCGCCGTCGCAGCAGGACACACGTCCCAACCCGGCCTTCGACCAGGCGGTCAGGCTCGGGGACGAGGCGCGCAACGCCGACCGGCTCGACGAGGCCATCGCGCACTACGCCGACGCCCTCAAGCAGCGGCCGAAGTGGGTGGACGGCTGGTGGTACATCGGCGCCATCCTCTACGAGAAGGATCGCTACGAGGAGGCGCGCGACGCCCTGCGCAACGTCGTCGCGCTCGACCCGAACCGCGGCCCCGCGTGGGCGCTGCTCGGCCTCTGCGAGTTCCAGACGCGCGAGTACGAGCGCGCCGGCAGCTCCCTGCTGCGCGGCCGCGCGCTCGGCTTCGGCGGCAACCAGGAGCTTCAGGCCGTCGTCACATACCACGCGGCGCTGCTCTACATCCGCTTCGAGCAGTTCGAGGTCGGCTTCGACGCCCTGACCGAGTTCGTCCGCGCCGGCAACGAGAGCCCGAAGGTCATCGAGGCGTTCGGGCTGGCGGTGCTGCGCATGCCCTACCTGCCGAGCGAGATGCCGTCCGACCGGCGCGACATGGTGATGACCGCCGGCCGCGCGGGCTTCGACATGGCCGCGCGCCGGATGGAGCAGGCGCGCGCGGCCTTCGACACGCTGCTCGCGCGCTACCCGAATGAGCCGAACGTGCATTACGCCTTCGGCGTCTACATGCTCGGCCAGGACGCGGACGCCGCGATGAAGGAGTTCAAGCGCGAGCTGGAGATCTCGCCGCAGCACTTCCCGGCGATGACGCAGATGGCCTTCGAGTACCTCAAGCGCGACCAGTTCGAGGATGCGCTCCCCTTGGCGGAGAAGGCCGTGCAGCTCGCGCCGAAGATGTTCGCCGCGCGCAACGTCCTGGGCCGCGTCCTGCTCGACCTGGGTCAGGTGGAGCGGGCCGTCAAAGAGTTGGAGGAGGGGACGCGGCTCGCGCCCAACAGCCCCGAGATGCACTACGCGCTCGGCCGCGCGTACCGCCGGGCCGGGCGCGAGGCCGACGCCAAGCGCGAGGTCGCCCTCTTCCAGAAGCTACAGCAGGAGACCGACGCGCGCCGCAACGCGCAGGCGGGCGTCGGCAGCGGCGAAGAGGCCAACGGCAACGGCCAGCCCAAGGCGAAGCCCTGACCCCGGCAGTCCTGTTTTATATTTGCAGTTGAATCTGGCGGAGAGGGTTTGAACCACAGAGACACAGAGACACAGCTTGAAGAAGAATAACTCGACAAGCTGTGTCTCTGTGTCTCTGTGGTGAAATCTTTTCTACTCACACTCAAGGGTGATGAAAGTTAAGTACCACAGTGCCAGCAAGAGCGGCGTGCGCCTGGCGGCCGTCGCGCTTCACCTTCTACTTGTCGGGGCGGCCGTCTGGGCCTGGTCGGGGCCGGCCGCGCCGCAGAACGTTCCCAAACGCTGGCACCCGCGGCGCACGCCCGCGGGCACGGAGTTCGTCGGCGACCAGACTTGCGCGCAGTGCCACAAGCAGACGGCCGCGGCGCACGCCGGGACTTCGATGGCGAACGCGATGGAGCCGGTCGCGAACTCGAAGGTCTTGATCGATAACCCAGTCATGACCTTCCGCAGCGGCCCGTACACTTACGAGATCAGGCGGCAGGGCGACAAGAGCACGTACAAGGTCACCGACGGCAGCGAGACCGTCACGCTGCCCGTCCTCTACGCCTTCGGGCAGGGGAAGGCCGGGCAGACCTACGTGCTCGAATACGAGGGCGCGTACTACGAGAGCCTGGTGAGCTACTACAACGAGGTCAAGGGCCTCGACTTCACCATCGGCGCGCCGCGCACCGTCCCCGAGTCCTTGCAGAAGGCCATCGGGCGCAAGCTGTCTGAGAGCGACGTCAACAACTGCTTCGGCTGTCACTCGACGGGCGGCGTCGTCGCGGGGAAGCTCAAGCTTGAGACGATGACGCCCGGCATCCGCTGCGAGGCGTGCCACGGGCCGGGCGGCGCGCACGCCGCGGCGGCGCAGAAGAAGGAGCCGAGCGGCGAGCTCATCTACAACCCGCGGGTGCTGAGCGGCGACCAGTTGGCGCAGGACTTCTGCGCCTCGTGCCACCGCGGCAACGAGGAGTTCGGGTTGCTGCGTTCGTTGGAGCTGAACAACGTCCGCTTCCAGCCCTACCGCATGTTCCACAGCAAGTGCTACTCGGACGACAGGCGGATCAGCTGCACGGCCTGCCACGACCCGCACGAGCCGATCCAGAAGGACATGGCCTTCTACGACTCGAAGTGCGCGGCCTGCCACGCGCCGAAGAAGACCGCGGCGGGACTCAAGTTGAAGACCGCGGCGGCGGCGGCGCCGCAGGCCACCGCGCCGCCGTGCAAGGTCGCGACGAAGGACTGCGTCTCCTGCCACATGCCGAAGCTCGGCCCGCCGGCCGCGCACTTCAAGTTCACGGATCACTTCATCCGCGTCGTCAAGCCGGACGAGGCTTACCCGAACTAAAGAGTATGCGACAGCTTTTCCCCTTAGCCGTTCTGTTGGTGCTGCTGGCGGCGGCGAAGTCGGCCGCGCAGTCGCCCGTGGTCTTCGCGGAGGTCGAGCCGGGCAAGAGCAGGATTACTTGGACGCACGACAACGCGCGCTCCGAGGCGCACCACCTGCCCGAGACCTGCGGCGGCGGCGGCCTCTTCTTCGACTACGACAACGACGGCTGGCTCGACGTGTACCTCGTCAACAGCGGCCCCTCAGACTTCTTCACCCCGAAGACGCCGCTCAGGAACGCGCTCTACCGTAACAACCACGACGGCACCTTTACGGACGTGACCGACAAGGCGGGCGTCGCGGGCGGCACCTTCGGCATGGGCGCGGCCGCCGCCGACTACGACGGCGACGGCTGGCAGGACTTATACGTCACCGCCTACGGCCGCAACATCCTCTACCGCAACAACGGCAACGGTACTTTCACGGACGTGACCGACAAGGCCGGCGTCGCCGCGCCCGGCTGGTCGACGCAGGCGACCTTCTTCGACTTCGACGGCGACGGCAAGCTCGACCTGTGGGTCTCGAGCTTCGTCGAGTACAGCGCGGCCGGCACGATCTTCTGCGGCGACAACAAGGTCGGCCGCCGCTACTACTGCGTGCCGCGCGTCTTCAAGCCGCGCCCCTCGCACCTCTTCCGAAATAACGGCAACGGCACCTTCGCCGACGTGAGCAAGGAGTCCGGCATCTTCAATTCGCCGGGCAAGTCGTTCGGCGCGGTCGCGACCGACATCAACAACGACGGGTTGCTCGACCTCTTCGTCGCCAACGACACGATGCCCAACTTCCTCTTCGTCAACAAGGGGAAGGGCAAGTTCGAGGAGGAGGGGCTGCCGGCGGGCGTGGCCTACAGCGACGCGGGCGCGCCGCGCTCGGGGATGGGCGTGGACGCCGGCGACTACGACGGCGACGGCTGGCAGGACTTGTTCGTCGCCAACATCGACCAGGAGCTCTTCAGCCTCTACCAGAACCAGAAGGACTTGACCTTCGTCGACAAGCCGGGCGAGATCGGGCAGGCGACGCGGCTCCTCAGCGGCTGGGGCCTGAAGTTCTTCGACTACGACGACGACGGCGACCTCGACCTCATCCTCGCGAACGGCCACCCGGACGACATGGTCGAGGTGCAGTCTCTGAAGGTGAAGTACAAGGAGCCCCTGCTCCTGTTCGAGAACGTCAACGGCAAGTTCGTCAACGTCTCGGCGCAGGCGGGGCCGATCTTCCAGAAGGACTTCCCGGCGCGCGGCCTCTCGGTCGGCGACTACGACAACGACGGCGACCTCGACGTGCTCGTCGTCAACAACGGCGCCGCCCCCTTGCTCCTCAGGAACGACGGCGGGAACCGCAACAACTGGCTCGGGCTGGAACTCGTCGCGACGAAGAGCAGCCCCGGCGCGGTCGGCGCGGTCATCACGTGGGAGGCGGGCGGCGTCCGCCGGACGCGCCTCAAGACGGGCGGCGGCAGCTACCTCGCCTCGCACGACCCGCGCGAACTCCTCGGCCTCGGCAAGGCCGCGAAGGTGGACAGCGTCGAGATCAAGTGGCCGAGCGGGCGCGTGGACAAACTCACGAACGTCGCGCCCAATAGGTACGTCAAGGTCGTCGAGGGCGGCTCCTAGTTTGGACGCACCATCTCGCTGGGAGCGCGGGCATCCCTGCCCGCAAGCGCGCGTGAGCACGCTGACCGTCTCCCTTTTAATCTCAACGTTGAGACATGAAGTCTCACGGCCTTCGCGCTACGCGCTCAGGCGGGCAGGGATGCCCGCGCTCCCAGCTTTAGGGGCTTCCTTACTTTGTAAAGACGATGTTGTCCACGACGACCGTCCCGTGGCTCGGCGTGCACTGCTCGCAGAAGGCGGTCAGCGAGACGGCCGTCAGCTTCTTGAGCACGTCCTTGGCGCTCACCTTCGTCTGCGCCCACGTCGGCTGCTGGAGCGAGTTGAGCGGAAACTTGTAGGTGTTGAAGCCCGGCTTGAGCTTGAAGACCATCTGCGGGAAGCCGCCCGTCAGGTTGATGCCCTGGCCGCGGCTCATGATCTCCACCCGCAGGTTCGACACGCCCGGCTCGCCCTTCGCGTAGACCTGCATCGAGAGGAACTTGTAGCCGCTCAGGTCGTCGGCCGAGGGCTTGCCGTCCTTGTAGGGGAGGCCCTGCACCTCCACCCCCACCCCCGCGTACTGGTTCGGCGAATAGAGCTCGTAGTCGAAGGCGATGGCGTGGTTCGGGTCGTCGGGCTTGAGGTGCACGGCCTCGGGGGCCGCGGGGTTGGCCCCCTCCAGCCCCTTGTAGCGGCTCGGCGTGGACTCCTGGTAGGAGACCAACTGCACGAGGCCGCCGCGGTTACTCGTCGGCCGCTTGTCCTGTATGTGCTCGAAGTCGGCGTAGACGAACTGGTCGCCGCCGGGCTGCGCGTCCTGCGTGGCGCCTGTCTGCGCCGCGGGGCTGCGTAAGAAGAGAGGGCCGGGCGCGGCCGCCGCGCAGAGGAGCAGCGCGCAGATGTGTGCGAAGAGGATTGCGGGACGTCTCATCTGAAGGTTCTCCGTTGGCGGGATTCGCGCCGGACGATGCCACGAGGGCCGCGGCGCGGTTGGATTATAACTCTTACGGACGGCGTGCGGGAGTGTGTTTGTCGCGCGGCCTCCTCGCGCGCCCGAGATTGCCGGACGGATTCACGCCTTGAAAGTGTCGGGCGGTCGGAAATATAAAAACGTTGACTTCGTACCTCTCATCGCATACACTCCCGGCCATCTCACGACCTGGTAGTAAGGTAGGTTGATGCCCCGCTTGTCGTAACGAAAGCATCGGGCGAGAGCTGCCGGACAGTCCCCCATTACTGCGACAGCCTCACCACCCATTTCACTTCCACCTCCCCCGGCCTCTGATGCCGAGCGCGCCGGACTTGACGGCGCAGGGGTTTCACACGCCCTGAACAAGCTCCGCTCTCGCCGCCTGTTTTTCCGCGGCGCAGGCGGTGGCGTTGAGTAACACCGGGCGGCACGTCCCACGCGGCGCCCCTCCTTCCCTTCCGAGGTCCTGATGAGAAAACTTTCAGTCCTCTTCGCCCTCTGTCTTCTGCCCGTCGCCGCGCACGCACGGCAGGGCGCGGCGACAAGGCCCGCCTCCTCCGGCCTGCCGTCCGGCCTGTCGGCCTCGGCCGGCCTGACCGTGCGCCCGCGCTTCGAGTTCTTCGGCGCCCCTTCGGCGCGGCGCCTCTGGGGGGGGCGGCGCACGGGAGGGCCGACGACCGGCGGCGCCGGCAACATTTTCCTGTCGCCGCCGCTCGCGGCCGTCACACGCTTCCTGCCCCTAATCGTCCCGCAGGGCAGTTCCGGCACGGTCAACAGCGGCACGGCGGGGCGCTTCGCCTTCTACGCCTCGACGGGGACGGCGGTCAGCGAGAACACGCGCCTCTCGGAGGGTACGGGCAACACGCTGACCTACTCCGGCGCGGGCGGCCTCGACCTCACGGGCTCGACCGACAGCGGACAGATTCAGCTCTCCGGCGCGACCTCGGGCACCGTGACCCTCTCCGTGCAGGACGCGGCCGGCACCTACACCTTCAAGCTGCCCGACTCCGGCGGCAGCTCCGGCCAGGTGCTCACGACGGACGGCACGGGCGCGACCTCCTGGACGACGACCGCGACCGGCGGCACGCCGCCCTTCGACACGCTGACGAGCGGCTCGACCGTGACCTGGTCTTTCTCGGGTTCCGAGCGCCGCAAGGCCAACCTCACGCTCTCGACGAACGCCGCGCTCGCCTTCAGCGGCGTGAGCAGCGGGAGCGAGGGCGACCTCTACGTCAAGCAGGACGGCACGGGCTCCCGCACGCTCACGCTCCCCGCGAACTCTTACGTGGCGGGGAACGGGGCCGGCGTGATCACCCTCTCGTCGGCGGCGAACGCGATAGACAAGCTGCACTTCGCCTACGACGGCACGCGCTACTACTGGGACGCGCCCGCCTCCAGCTACACGACGCTGGTCGGGGTCACCGTCGGCAACGTCTCGCACGCGGAGGGGGTCGGCGTCGGCCTCACGCACAACAACAACGGCAACTACCTGCTGCTCGGCATCAGCCAGGGCTACCCGGCGGACAACAGCTCGATAGAGACCGCGGTCAGTTACGGCGGCAGCAGCATGACGAAGATCGCCGACACCGGGCCGACGAACTACGGCAAGCGCATGACGGTCTGGGCGCTGCTCTCGCCGCCCACCGGGTCTAATTCCTTCACCATCACCGAGCCCACCGGCGGGTACAAGGTGTGGGTGCTCTCCGCCATCAGCCTCTCGGGCGTCAACACCACGACGCCGACCGGGACGGTCGCCACCGCGACGGGGACGAGCGGCACGGCCACGGTCAACAGTAGCTCCGCCTCCAACGAAGTCGTCGTCGGCTTCGTCTCGGCGGGCACCGCCTCGCCCAGCGACGTGACGGACATCACGGTCGGCTCGGGCCAGACGCAGAGGACTAAGGCCAGCAGCGGCTCCACCTACAGCATCTACAACTTCGGGGGCAGCTCGACGCAGCCGGGGTCATCCACGACGACGACGAGCTGGACGGTCACCTACACCTCGGGCGGGACTCACGACTGGAACATCGTCGCCGTTCCGGTCAAACCCTAGAAGGACTCGGATGAAAAAGTTACTCCTTCTCGCGCTGCTCCTCTGGCTCGCGCCGCAGTCCTTCGGCGCGCAGGGCGTCTCGCTGACGACGGGCCAGTATCTTTCGGGGACGACGCCGGCCTCCGGCTCCAACCTCGCCACGACCGCGGGCGGGGCGTTCATCCTGCGGCTGCGCAACATCCCCTTAAACCCTTCCGGCGACAAGACCATCATGGAGCTGGCGGGCTTCATGCGCGTCTACGTCGCGTCGGGCACGCAGAACATCGTCCTCCAGCCCGCGCGGGCCGGCGAGCCCACAGTGACCTTGAACTCGGGCGGGCGTACCAGCGGCTTCCTCGTCGTCGGCCAGTACGCCGACGTTTCATACATCCCGCTTGCGCGCTCGGTCTGGCACATCTACTTCTGGGACGACCAGAACGCCAACAAACTCACGGCCACGCAGGCGGTCGTCGACCGCTCCAACTACAACCTCACCTCCAAAGCCCTCTCGGTCGGGGCCACCGTCAGCGGTGCGGAGAAGAGCGGGGTCTTCTTCGACCGCGTGGCCTGGTCGAAGTCGGTCTGGATACAGCACCACGAGCCCCCGATAGTGCGCGACAGCACCTACCCGCAGGACATATTCTACTCGCAGTGGGAGTTGGAGGGCGGCTACGCGGCCACGGGGGCGGGCGAGGCGCAGTTCTCGCTCGCGGGTCAGGGCTCGCCCGCGTTCTCGACCTACCCGAACGCCGCGCCCGTGGCCGACCCGTCGGCCACCGTCTCGAACCAGGGGGTCGGGAAAGTCCTGCTCGACGGCTCACAGAGTTACGACATCGACAACCAGACGACCCTCGCCATCGCGCCGCCCACATACTCTTGGGCGCTGGTCTCCAAGCCCTCCGGGGCGGCCACACCCACCATCGGCTGCGCGACGTGCGAGATGACGTACCTGACCGGGGTGGACACGACGGGCAGCTACACCTACTCGCTCACGGTGACGGACGACCAGAGCACTTCGTCCGGCCCCGTCAACGTCACCGTCACGGTCGCCGCCGTCTCCGCCTCCATCAGCGCCAGCCGGACGAGCGTCCACGTCGGGGAGCCCGTCGTCTTCGACGGCCGCTCTTCCACCGGCTACGCGCAGGGGCCTCTGACGGGTTCGAACCTGGAGGGCCACTGGGGGCTGGAGTGGGACTTCGGCGACAACATCGGCTCCTACTCCGGGGCGAAGATTCCGAGCCCCTCCCACGCCTACCTCGCGCCCGGCGTCTACACGGTGACGCTCACCGCGAGGAACCACAACAACCAGACCTCGACGGCGACGCAGGTCGTCACGGTCACGCCCTTCCCGAGGAGTTTCCCGACGACCATCAACGTCGCGTCGGGCGGGGACATTCAGGACGCCATCGACACCGCCGCCGCCGCGACCGGGAACGTCGAGATAGTTCTCGCGCAGGGAGGCGTCTACACGCTCACGTCCGCGCTCGTCGCCAAGCAGAAGGTTGACTCCGGCTGGATACTCGTCAGGAGCGCCGGCACGTCTAACGCCTCGTGGCCGGCGGCGAACGTCCGGGTCGGCTCGTCGCAGTCGTCACTGATGGCGAAGATACGGGTCACGTCGGGCAACCATTCCGCCCTCCTGACGCAGGCCGGGGTCTCGGTGCAGCACTACAAGTTCTGGGGCGTCGAGTTCTACTCGTCACAAACTTCGTCGGGGCTCGGTCTGGTCGTCCTCGGCGACACGGCAGGCGACGGCTCCGCCGCGGCGGGACTCTATCAGGACTCGGAGTCCAAAGCGCCGAGGTACTGGATCTTCGACCAGGTCTACGTCCACGCCGACCCGTCCGCGGCGAAGCAGTGCATCCGCGGCCTCTACCTCAACTCGTCGGAAGCCACCGTCAGCAACTCCACCGTTGACGAGTTCAAGAGCGAGAATCAGTCACAGGGGATAACCATCGTCAACGGCAACGGCCCCTTGATGGTCTTGAACGACTACGTCGCGGCCACGGGCGAGAACATATTTACGGGCGGCGCGATGCCGGTCATCGCGGCGGTCGCCCCACGCTACACGGTCTGGGGCAACCACGTCGTGAAGTACGCCAAGTGGGACGCGCGCGATGCCTCCTACATCGGGAGTTCGTTGAGCAGTACCAACTGGGACGTTGAGAACCTGCTGGAGTTCAAGACCGCCGAGCAGTCGATCATCGACGGCAACGTGTTCGACCGCTCCTGGGTGCAGGGGACGCAGCCCGGCGAGGCGCTGAACTTCAACAACATCGTCGGCGGCGGGACGGGGCGGAAGATGGAGTGGCTCCAGGTCAGCAACAACAAGTTTCTCAACGTCGGGCAGGGCGTCGGCACGCTGCGCCCGCGCGACGACACGCCGGGCGTCGTGGGGCGCTGGTTCCTCTTCGAGAACGACCTCTTCTACAAGGTCGGCGAGATACTCGACAGCGAGTACCGCGGGCGCGGCAGCGAGGGCAAGGGCTTCCGCCTGCTGGGGCCAATCGGGCTGTGGCTCAACCACGTCACGATGGACTCACTCTCCACCCCCTTCGAGATGTGGACGATGAACGAGACCGCCGGCGGCATCGCGAAGCTACAGGAGGTCTTCATCTTCAACAGCCACTTCCGGCACAACTCCTACGGCTTCTGGGGCGTCGCCTTCGGCACGCAGGGGTTCGCCAACATGGCGGGCGAGTACCTCATGCGCGAGAACACGGTCGTCGGCCTCGACTTCGCGAGCGCGAGCGCCTCGCAGTACCCCTCGGACGGCGGCACGAACATCTACTCGGTCACCGACGCCAACTACACGTCGCAGTTTACCAACTACGCGGGCGGCGACCTGTCGATAGTCTCCGGCTCCCCTTCGTACCACGCGGGCACGGACGGGAAGAGCCACGGGATAGACGCGGCGGCGCTGTCGGCAAACACGGCGGGCGTCTCGACGGGCGTGTGGCCGGGCGTGGGCGGGCCGGCGCCGGCCGCGGTGAGGACGCGCGGCAAGGTCAAACTCCGCGGCCGCCTCAAGGCCGCGAACTAAAGCGGGTTTCATTCGGGCGGCGATTGAGTTAGCTTTCAACACGGAGGCACAGAGACTCAGCTTCGAAGTTATGGCTCAAGAAGCTGTGCCTCTGTGTCTCCGTGTTAACTCGCCCTCGTTTCCACTCAACTGCCAACTGCAATAGATTCTGTTACAGACATCGCTGACGGGGCGACCTGCCCCTTCCTCGCCGAATGTAGAGCCAGCTCTCACCCTCCCGAAAGTGACAGGCGGTCGGCCGAGATAACTCTTGACTCATTCTCACTCTGGGCTTAATCTCAGCAGACTCCTTTGGTCAGTCGTCAAACAAAGTCCGCGGCAGCAAGAGTCCCCGACGCCGTACGTGTTCCCGAGTCTTCCCGATGCGACGCATAAACCTTAAAAAAGCTAGTGTCGCCCGCTCCGACACGATACGCCACATCAACCGCCAGATCGTGCTCAACTACGTGCGCGAGCGCTCGCCCATCTCGCGCGCCGCAATCTCACACGAGACCGAGCTGCAGCGCTCGACCGTCTCGCTCATCGTGGACGAGCTGAAGGATCAGGGACTCATCGAGGAGATCGAGGGCGAATCTACGGGCGGGCGTCCGCCCACGCTCCTGCGCCTGCGCGCCGCTGGCCCCATCGCCCTCGGCGTGGACGTCGGCACGAAGCAGACGATGCTCGCGACCTGCGACCTCGCCGGCCGCCTCATCGACCGCGGGAGCTTCAAGACTTTGCCGGACGCGGACGCCACCGTCGAGAAGATCATCGAGTGCGCGGGCCGCATGATCACGAAGGGGCGCGGCGTCGAGGCCATCGGCGTCAGCGTCCCCGGCCTGGTCGAGCCCGAGCGCGGCAACGTCATCTTCATCCCGCACTACCGCTGGCGCGACTGGGACGTGGCGAAGCGCCTGAAGCAGGCGACGGGCCTGCCCGTCAGGATCGACAACGACGCGAACGCCGCGGCGCTGGCCGAGCTGTGGTTCGGCCGCCCCGAGATACGCGAGGTGCGCGACTTCGTGATGGTGCTCGTCGAGGAGGGCCTCGGCACGGGCCTCGTCTTCGACGGCCAGGTCTACCACGGCGACTCGGGCGCGGCGGGCGAGTTCGGCCACATGACCATCGGCGAGGGCGCGCCGGTCACGTGCGCCGCGGGGAACCGGGAGTGCTGGGAGGCGTTCGCCTCGGAGCGCGCGGCCGTGGCGCGCTACGCGAAACTCTCGCGGCGGGAGGAAGGCGCGACCTTCTCGCGGCTGGTGGACGCGGCGCTCGGCGGCGAGGAGGCGGGGCGCGCGGCGCTCGTCGAGACCGGGCGCTACCTCGGGGTCGGCATCTCGAACATCATCAAGGGGCTCAGCCCGGAGGCCGTCATCGTCGGCGGCGAGATCGCGCGCGCGTGGTCGCTCATCTCCCACGAACTCGTCAAGGCCGTCGAGGCGTACAGCCTCTGCCGCGGCATGAAGAGCGCGCGCATCATCCCCTCCACCCTCGGCGAGACCCCGCGCCTCATGGGCGCCCTCAGCCTCGTCTTGTCCAGCAAGTTCGCCGCCGTCACGACAGCCTGAAGGGAGGGTGTTGGGTTCTGGGTGTTGGGTGCTGGTTAAGACCCAGTCCTTCCCCAAAACCCAACACCTAACACCTAACACCCCCTCTCGCCTTCAGTTGTGTCCCGCGGTCACGCCCGGCCAGTCGTCTGTGCGGAAGGGCGAGGCGGGGAGGTTGTCTGAGTTGTAGAGGTTGGCCGCGGGGTTGTCGGCCCAGGCGTAGCGCACGGCGGCGGGGGCGGGCACGTCCTTGCTCCAGACCAATATCCCACCCTTCTCGACGCGCGCCTCGGCCGGCACGAACCTGCGGTCTGAGCCCGCCACGTAGAAGCCCGCGGGCGCCGAGCCGTCGCGCGTCTTCAACCCTCCGGCGTGCCTGAAGGCGACGCGGACTTTATCCCCCTCGACTTTATAAGAGTCGAAGAGCGGCCCGGACTTCTCCAACTTCATCCCGTACGTGTCGGCCAAGGCCCACCGCGCGAGCCGCAGCCCCACGTCGAGCTTGTTGCGCGGGTGTATGTCGTCGGGGTTGCCGATGTCTATGGTGACGGCCATCCCCGTGTTCGGCGTCTTGAGCGTCATCGTCTGCGCCTCGCGCAGCTCGGCCCACTCGCTGTCTATCGAATCCTGCGGACGCGCCTTCCAGTTGGCGAGCTGGACGAAGTAGAAGGGGAAGTCGCCCTCGCCCCACGCCGCGCGCCAGTCGCGGATCATCGAGGGGAAGAGGACTCTGTATTGGTAGGCGCGGCCGGCGTTCGACTCGCCCTGGTACCAGACGGCGCCGCGGATTGCGTAAGGGAAGAGCGGCGCGAGCATCGCGTTGTAGAGGACGGTGGGGCTGTTCTGGTTCGCGGGGCCGGGCGCCTGCGGCTGGCTCCCCCAGTCTATCCGCCGAGAGGGCACCGTCGCCTCCTCTCTATAAGCCCACTCGCCGTCGAGCGCAACGGCCTCCGCCTTCGCGGCCCCGGCGGGCGCGAGCGACATCTCGCCGCCGCCGAAGCCCCCGCCGCCCATCCGGTCGTAGACGCGCACGGCCAGGGTGTTCCGCCCCGCGCGCACGAGAGAGCCGGGGACTCTGTACTCGCGCGGGGCCGTCCAGGCGTTCGGCGTGTCGGCGCCGGTCGAGCCGACCCGCTCGCCGTTGAAGTAGGTCGTGTCGAAGTCGTCGATGGCGCCGAGCTTCAAGGTCAAGTCCTTGCCCGCCCACGCGGCCGGCACCTCGACCTCCCTCCTGAACCAGACGACGCCGTCCACGTCCAGCCCCGCCGACTCCCAGAGCTGCGGCAGCCTCATGCTCTTCCACGACGCCACGTCGTATCCGGGCTTCGCGTAACCCGCGGGCTCACCCTTGTTGCCCGCGTCTTCCGTCATGTACCTGCGCGCCCACTCGGCCTGCGCCGCCTGGTACTCGCGCTGGAGCCCTGGGAGGTCGGTCAGTTGTTTGTCGTAACGTTCGAGTATCGGCTTGAGCATCGGGTCTGCTGCCAACACGGCGCGGCTCGTCCAGGCCTCGGCGGGCGTGCCGCCCCAGGAGGTGTGTATGAGGCCGACGGGGACGTTGAGTCTCTTATGCAGCTCGCGGCCGAAGAAGTAGCCGACCGCGGAGAACTGCGCGGCCTCCTTCGGCGTCGTGACGACCCAGTGTCCTTCCACGTCTTCGAGCGGCTTGTCGGAAGTCTTCTTCGTGACGGTGAAGAGGTGTATGGAAGGGTAGTCGGCCGCGGCCGCTTCGCGCGCGCCGTCCTGCGCGTTGACGAGCGACCACTCCATGTTCGACTGGCCCGAGCAGACCCAGACCTCGCCGACGAGGACGTTCCTGAAGGTGAGCGTGTTCCGGCCCGCTACCGTCAACTCGAAAGGGCCGCCCGCCTTGTGCGGCCCCGTCAAAACTTCCCAACGGCCGCGAGCGTCCGCGGTCGCGCCCGACTTCTCGCCGCGGAACGTGACCGTCACGCGCTCGCCCGGCTCGGCCCAGCCCCACACGCGCACCTTGCGCCCCTGCTGCAAGACCATGTTGTCGCTGATGACCGACGGCACGCGCACGTCCGCACGCGCCGCGCCGGCGAGGACGAGAAGCAGAAGGGAAGCAGTCAGGGCAAGAGAGTTTTTATTGATGTTCATGGAATTCAGCGTAAGAGAGTTTAACCACAGAGACACAGAGGCACAGCTTGTCGAGTTATAGACCTCAAGCTGTGCCTCTGTGTCTCTGTGGTGAAGTCATTCAAAGTGGCTCACTGGCCGTCGCCGTAGATGATGCCGCAGCCGTCGGTGCCGAGGTAGACGCGGCCGTAGAGGCGCGGGTCGCCGGTGATAGCCGTGTCGCCGGCGCGCCCCCACTGGTGCTGGTCGTCGTTGATGCGCACCCACGTCTGACCGGCGTTTAATTGTATGGGCTGACAAAAGTCTTTCTATACTCGGCCGGGACGCGTGTCAAGCCTTTTGTGCATGCGCTTTGCCCCGAATTTCGGCGCGTACGGTTGCGGGCGTGTTGTGATATATTCGGGCTTCGTTGACTCGTACAACAACGTTCCTGCATCTCCGAAGACACCGAAAACTATGCGACGTAAAGTGAGCCGGGCGGGCCTCGCATCGGCGCTCTTGATTCTATTCGCGGCACTCTTCTGCGCGGGCGTCGAAGTCCGCGCGCGGGCGCAGGCCGACGGCTCTTCGACCGTGCCGGCCGCGCGGCTGGCGCACCTTCGGCGCGGCATCAACCTGAGCCACTGGTTCGCGCAGTCGCGCGACTACTCGGAGAAGCACCTGCGCGAGCACACGACGGCGCGCGACGTCGAGCTCATCAAGTCGCTCGGCTTCGACCACGTGCGCTTCACGGTCGAGCCCGCGCCCTTCTTCGAAGAGGCGAGCCCGTCCGAACTCAATCAGGAATACCTCAAGCAGCTCGACGCCGCGCTCGACTTGCTGCTCGGGTCGGGACTCGCGGTCGTCTTCGACATACACCCTTCGGACGAGTTCAAGCTGAAGCTCCGCGCGGACGACCGCTTCGTCGCCGCGTTCGCGGAGTTCTGGCGCTCGCTCGCGCGCCACCTCTCCGCGCGCGACCCCGAACGCCTCTTCCTCGAAATCATGAACGAGCCGATGGTCGAGGACGCGTACCGCTGGATGGGCATCCAGGCGAAGGTCGCCGCCGCCGTCCGCGAGGGCGCGCCGCGCCACACCATCGTCGCCACCGGCCCGCGCTGGTCTGCGGTCGAAGAGCTTCTCAGGATCGAGCCGCTCGCAGACCGGAACGTCATCTACGCCTTCCACCTCTACGAGCCGCACAACTTCACGCACCAGGGCGCGACGTGGGGCGCGGACTACTGGCCCTACCTCAAGGGCGTCCCGTACCCTTCGAGTCCCGAGCTGGTCGCGCCGCTGCTCCCCGCGGTCACGAACGAGACGGCGCGCGGGGCGCTGAGGCAGTACGGCGAGGAGCGTTGGGACGCCGCGCGCGTCGAGAGGATGGTGGCGCAGGCGTCCGAGTGGGCGCAGAGGCGCGGCGTGCCCCTGACGTGTAACGAGTTCGGCGTCTACCGCGCCTACGCGCCGAAGGAGTCTCGCCTGCGCTGGATCGCGGACGTGCGCGCGGCGCTCGAACGGCATCAGATAGGCTGGGCGATGTGGGACTACGCGGGCGGCTTCGGCGTCGCCGTGCGCGACAAGGATAACGGCGGCCGCGCCGTGCCCGACCCGGACACGGCCGCCGCTTTAGGACTCCGCGCGAAGCTATGAGAGGAAAATTCACCACAGAGACACAGAGACACAGCTCAGACACGGCTTCATCTTTAGACTTCAACAAGCTGTGCCTCCGTGTCTCTGTGGTGAAAAATCTCTTCGCCTTTACGCTCGACTTAAAAATAGTTGATTAGTGGAGGAACCGAACCCTTGAGCAAGAAAGTTTCGAGACGAACATTCGCGAAGGTCGCGGGCGCGGCGGCGCTCGGCTCGGCGGCGGTGCCGCTCGTGGCGGGGGGCGCGAGCCCCGAACCCTGCATCACCGTGAAGTCTCTGGGCGGCGCGGCGGCCGCGCAGGACGACGCCTTGCGCGCCTTCCCGCAGGGCTTCATCTGGGGCACGGCGACCGCCTCTTATCAGGTGGAGGGCGCGGTGAAGGAGGACGGCCGCGGCCCCTCCATCTGGGACACCTTCTCGCACACGCCGGGGAAGACCGTGGACGGCGCGACCGGCGACGTGGCCGACGACCACTACCACCTCTATAAGAAGGACGTGCAGTTGATGAAGGCGCTCGGGGTCAAGGCGTACCGCTTCTCGGTCGCCTGGCCGCGCGTCTTCCCCAACGGCGACGGGCAGGCTAACCCTAAGGGGCTCGACTTCTACCACCGGCTCGTTGACGAGCTGCTCGCCAACGGCATACAGCCCTTCGCCACGCTCTACCACTGGGACTTGCCGCAGTCCTTACAGGATCGCTTCGGTGGCTGGGAGGGGCGCGAGACTTCCAAAGCCTTCGCGGACTACGCCGGCTACGTCGCGAAGCAGTTGACCGACCGCGTCAAGCACATCTTCACCATCAACGAGTTCGGCGCCTTCGTCGAGGTCGGCTACCGCTGGGGCGTCCACGCGCCGGGCCTACGGCTGACGGGCCTGCGCCTGAACCAGACGCGCCACCACGCGGTCTTGGGCCACGGCCTCGCCGTGCAGGCCATCCGCGCGAGCGCGAAGAAGGGGACGAAGGTCGGCCTCGCCGAGAACATCACCATCGCCGCGCCCGTCTACGAGACGCCCGCGCACGTCGCCGCCGCCGAGCGCGCCACGCGCGAGATGAACGCGCAGTACCTGACCGTCATCCAGGAAGGGAAGTACACCGACTGGTACTTGAAGCAGGCCGGAGCCGACGCGCCGAAGTTCACGGCCGAGGACTTGAAGATCATTTCGAGCCCGCTCGACTTCGTCGGCATCAACGTCTACACGCCGCAGTTCGTGCGCGCCTCGGACGCGGAGCCGGGCTTCGTGCACGTGCCGCACCCGCCCTCCTTCCCGCACGCGCCGTCGCCGTGGCTCTTCATCGGCCCCGAGGCGCTCTACTGGGGGCCGCGCCACGTCGCTCGTCTGTGGGGCGCGAAGGAGATTTACATCACGGAGAACGGCTGCTCCTCTTCGGACGTGCCCGCGGCGGACGGCAAGGTCTACGACACGGATCGCGTCACGTACCTGCGCAGCTATCTCACGCAACTCCGCCGCGCGACGGCCGAGGGCGTCCCCGTGCGCGGCTACTTCCTGTGGAGCCTGATGGACAACTTCGAGTGGGCCGACGGCTACACCAACCGCTTCGGCCTCCACTACGTCGACTACAAGACGCAGACGCGCACGCCCAAACTCAGCGCGGACTTCTACCGCGAAGTAATCGCACGCAACGCCGTCGTCTAACCGACAGAACCGCGCGCGGTAGCGAGCGGGTGCCGGTGACGGTAAGAATAGTTAACAGGGATGGACGGAATGCTCAGGATGAGAGTTTAAATCTTAATCCCGCACATCCCGAGGAGGAGGTGGGAGAATGTTCCTGGTCACTTTCCACGGCGGGCGCGGCAAGGGGTCTGTGCATCAGTTGTACTCCTACAAGGACGACGGCAGCGGGGGCGCGCCGTACCTGACGGCGGCCACGCCCTCGGGCAAGACGGGCCTGCGCGACGTGCAGTTCCGGCCCGCGGGCAAGAAGGGGAATTTCTACCTGGTCAACTCCTCCAAGAGTTGCAGCCAGATTTTCCAGATCGCGCCCGGCGCCACGTCCCTCCCGGAGCCCTACGTCGGCGGCGTCTGCGGGAAGGAGACGAGCCTGTGCTCGGTCTACCACCCTTTCGCCGTCTGCTTCGACGAGGGGATGGAAACCTGCTACATCTCCAACCAGGACACGAACGTCGTCGTCCGCGTCGCGGGGCCTTTGTCACAGGTGCCCGAGCCGGGGCAGCCTTTGCCCGTCGCCCCCGCGTTGCTTAAACTCCCCAACAACCCGACGTTCCTGCCCGGCACCTTCGTCGCGAGCCAGCAGCCGTACACGCCCGGCCTGCCCGGCTGTCCGACGCCGACGGCGGTCACCGCCGCGCAGGGCGGCCTCGGCGCGTCCGGCAGCGGGGCGACGCCCAGCCACTCCGTGCGCGGCCTCGACCTCGTCGAAAGCCTCGGCATCCTCTACGTGGCCGACGAGACGGACAACTGCATCCGCACCTACAAGGTCGCCGACGGCGAATACCTCGGCGCGGTCAAAGACCCGCAGAGCCTCGTCAACAGCCCCACGCACGTCCTGGCCGTCGGGACGAAGGTCTACGTCGGCGTCTCGCCGTCGAAGGGCAACAAGGGTGCGCTGGTGCTCTGCTACGACGCCGAGGCCGATACGCTCTCCGCCGTGGTCAGCAACGACGCGAAGCAGGGCGTCGACGTGAAGCACCCGTCGGGCCTGACCTTCGACGGGGCCGGGAACTTTTACATGGCCGACCTGAATGGCCGGGCCGTCTACAAGTTCGCCTCCGACTTCACGCCCGCCGGCAGTCAGCCCTTCATCTCCGGTCTGCCCGACAGCCCGGAGTTCATCTTCTGGTTGAACGACAAGTGGGTCGGCGCGTAAATCATTTCCAAAGGAAGACGGCCGTCTGCCGCGAGCCGAGCGAGACGGTCGAGTTGTCGGGCGTGAAGGTCGAAGGGCCGCCCCAGAGCGTCTGCGGCGTGAGGCCGGAGGGGCGGCGCAGGCGGCACTGGCGCGGTTCAGCCGAGCCGTTCGTGACGACCGTGACGTACGCGTTCCCGTTCTGCAGCACGCGCAGGAGGCAGTCGGGCTGTCTTCCGTCGAAGCGGAACGGCAGGTCGCGCGCGAAGGGCGCGGTCAGCTCTGCGAGCAGCGCGGCGAGCGGCGCGCCGTCAGAGAGCCACGCGCCCATGCCGACCGGCGAAGGTATCCAGACGGCCTCGCCGCGCCCGAAGCGTCTGCGCACGGCGGTGACGCGGCCGTCCTGTCGCGCCGCGACCTCGGCCGATTCGTTCTCAACCTCGCCCAACCACAACTGGCTCGGCAGCGTCAGTGCGGGACTTGACCATGCGACCTCCGCACGCGCGGAAGGCGTCTGCACCTCCTTCGGCCGCGCGCCGAAAAGTTCCGCGAGCGGCCAGTGTTCTGAAGGAAGGAAGCGCGCCCCCTCGTCGTAGAAGCCCGTCAGCCCGGTGGCGAGCACGGTGCCGCCGCCGCGGACGAACGCCTCCACGTCGCGCGCCTGTTCGGCCGTGAGCGCGGTGACGTGCGGGAGGATGACGAGCCGCGTCTGCGCAGAGTCGCGCCAGTCGAAGTCTCCGACGTACTTGAGGCGCGCGCCCACGCCGAGTTCGGCGAGCGCCTGGTAGATGCCGAGCGCTTCGAGCACGTGCGCGTCGCGGCCGCGCGCGGGCGAGTCGCCCGTGGCGAAGCGCTCTTGTAAGGTCATCGTCTCCGGGCTGAGGATGATCGTGACGGGCGGCTCGAACGCGCGCGCCTTTCCGAAGAAGGTGGCGTTGCGTTCGAGCACGCGCGCAAGCTCGCTCGCCGTCTCGAAGCGCTCGCTCGTTCGGCCGTTAAAGTCGAGCAGAGACCACTCGCCGGCCTCCGACCCTTCGGCGCGCGCGTTGAGCAGCCAGAAGACGACGCGGTCTGCGCCCGAGCCGACGCCCGCCCAGACCCACTGCGCGATGTCCTCGCGCGCGGGACTCAACGGTCGCACGGAGCTGTAGAGGTTCGGGCCGCCCTGCAACTCTGTCACCCAGAAGGGGTGCGGCTCGCTCGCGCCGCGGACGAGGTCGCAGACGTACGCGACGCCGAGCGCGAACTGTTCGCGCTTCAGCAGGCCGAAGTGCCACGAAGGATGTATCGACGCGCCGAGCGAGTCGAGGTGCCTGCGCCACCCCGGCAGGTCGAACGAGTTCGACGAGAGGTTGCCGACGAGGGCGTGCGGGTTGACGTGGATGTGATGCGCGGGGTCGTTCCTCCGCACCTCGCTTTCGATCTCGCCCAGATACCACGCGAGGTGCGCGCGCCAGAACGTCTGCCAGTCTACGAACGCGGCGGGCGCGTTGAAGGCGAAGCCCGCGGCCGTCCAGCGCGGGTCGTAAGGTATCGCTGTAAACGCCGTGAAGTCGGTCATCCAGGCCTCGTTGAGTTTGGCGACCGTGCCGTACTTCCTCGCGAGCCACGGCCGGAACCTTTGCAGCGCGAGCCGGTCGGGCGCCGGCCGCTGCCCCGGCTCGTTCATCAACATCCAGGAGTCGAGCGCGGGACTCGACCTGTAACGTGCGACGACGCGCGCGACGTATTCGCGCGCCTCCGCGAGCCGCGTGTCCGTGTCGGAGATGACGCCGCCCTGCGAGGCGTACGTGTAGCCGCGGTGCGCAGGCCCCCAGTTGGGCGTGAGCGTGGCGACGACGCGGACGCGGTACTTCTCGGCCGCGCGGAACGCCTGGTCGTAGAGCGCGAAGTCCCACACGTTCGGCTCGCGCTCGATGTAGTTCCACATCAGGAAGAGGCGCGCGACCGGCATGTGCCCTTCCGCGAGCGTCCTGAACCAGCGCTCCACGTCCTCGGGCTTCTGCCCCGGCTCGATCCAGATCTGCGCGCCGAGCAGAGGCCGCGCGTCCTGCGCCCGTGCGTCTGCCGACGTGAGGACGAACAGGGCGAGGGCGAGCGCGAGAAATTGTTTCAAGTTGAGTCGTCCTTCGTTTAAGATGTGTGCCCGGCCGCAAGCAATATATAACACCGCAACGTCAGAGGAACCCTTTCATGTCCTACAGACTGTTGACGGCGGCGTTCGCGCTGCTCGTCGTTTTGTCCCCGTCGGCTCCCGCGCAGTCGCAGAGCGGCGTCCTGCTGTTCGACGAAGGTTGGCGCTTCCACCGCGGCGGCGCGCAGGGGGCCGAGGCGTCGGACTTTAACGACTCGAAGTGGCGGCGCGTCGACCTGCCGCACGACTGGGGCGTCGAAGACCTGCCGGGGAAGGGGACGCCGTTCGACCCGGAGGCCGTCGGCCAGGTGCAGAGCGGCTTCACCGTCGGCGGCACCGGCTGGTATCGCAAGAGGTTCGACGTGCCCGCGTCGCAGAAGGGGAAGCACGTTGTCATACAGTTCGACGGCGTCTACATGAACGCGGAGGTCTGGCTGAACGGCAAGCGTCTGGGCGAGCACCCTTACGGCTACACGAGCTTCTGGTTCGACCTGACCGACAAGCTCAACTTCGGCGGCGCGAACACCATCGCCGTCAAAGTGAAGAACGAGGGCGAGAACAGCCGCTGGTATTCCGGCTCCGGCATCTACCGACACGTCTGGCTGAAGACTTTAGAGCCCGTGCACGTCGCGCAGTGGGGGACTTACGTCACGACGCCCGAGGTGGACGCGTCCCGCGCCAAGGTCATCATGAGGACGACCGTGCAGAATGAAACGGACTCCGCGGCGCGCGTCCGGCTCGTGACGCGCCTGCTCGACGCTTCGGGCGCGGAGGCGGCGCGGGCCGAGGACGGGGGCGGCGTCGAGGCGAAAGGCTACCGCGAGTTCGAGCAGGACGCCGCGATTAAAGACCCCGCGCTCTGGTCGCCCGACGGCCCCGCGCTCTACACCTCCGTCACGGAGGTCTACCGCGAAGGGCAGTTGACCGACCGCGTCGAGACGAAGTTCGGCGTCCGCACCATCTCCTTCGACGCCCGGCGGGGTTTTCTCCTGAACGGCCGGCCGCTCAAGCTCAAGGGCGGCTGCCTGCACCACGACAACGGCCCCCTCGGCGCGCGCGCGTACGACCGCGCGGAGGAGCGGCGCGTCGAGTTGTTGAAGGCCGCCGGCTTCAACGCACTCCGCATGGCGCACAACCCGCCTTCGCCGGCCTTCCTCGAAGCTTGCGACCGGCTCGGCATGCTCGTCATCGACGAGGCTTTCGACCACTGGCGCGAGGGCAAGAACCCGCACGACTACCACCTCTTCTTCGACGAGTGGTGGCAGCGCGACGTGGAGAGCATGGTTTGGCGCGACCGCAACCACCCGTCCGTCATCCTCTGGAGCACTGGGAACGAAATCCCGAGCCGCGCAAAGCCCGAGACGGTCGCCGTGTCGAAGATGCTGGCCGACTACGTGCGCAAGCTCGACCCGACGCGCCCCGTCACGTCGGCCGTCAACGACATGGGCGAGGACAAAGACCCTTACTTCGCGACGCTCGGCGTGGCCGGCTACAACTACATGGTCGGCAAGTACGAGGCCGACCACGCGCGCGTGCCCGGCCGCGTCATGGTCGCCACCGAGTCGTTCCCGCTCGAAGCGTTCGAATACTGGATGGGAGTCGTCGACCACCCTTACGTGATCGGCGACTTCGTCTGGACGGCGTTCGACTACATCGGCGAGGCGAGCATCGGCTGGCGCGGCTACTGGCAGGAGGGGAACTTCTACCCCTGGAACCTCGCCTACTGCGGCGACATAGACGTGTGCGGCTGGAAGCGGCCGCAGAGTTTCTACCGCGACGCCTTGTGGAAGGAGAACCAGCTCTCGCTCTTCGTCCGCGTGCCGAAACCTTCGTTCGAGCCGAACCCGAGGCGGCAGACGTGGTCGAAGTGGCACTGGCACGACGTTCTGGCCGACTGGAACTGGAAGGGCTACGAAGGCAGGCCGCTCGACGTTGACGTTTATTCCTCGTGCGCGGAGGTCGAGCTGTTCCTGAACGGGAAGTCGCTGGGGCGGAAGCCGACGAATCGCTCGACGCAGTTCACGGCGACGTGGCAGGTGCCTTACCAGCCGGGGACTTTGAAGGCAGTCGGCTACGGACAGACGCCGCGGACGGCGGCCGCGACCGCCGAACTGCAAACAGCCGGCCCGCCCGCACGCATCAAACTCACGGCCGACCGCGCGAGGATAAAATCCGACGGGCAGGACTTGAGCTACGTCACGGTGGAGGTCGTGGACGCGCGCGGCGTCAGACATCCTAAAGCAGAGAATCTCGTCCGCTTCGCCGTCGAGGGGCAGGGCACCATCGTCGGCGTCGGCAACGCCAACCCCGTCAGCACCGAGAGCTACCAGCAGCCGCAGCGCAAAGCCTGGCAGGGCCGCGCGCTCGTCATCGTCAAATCGAACAAGCAGCCCGGCCGCATCACCCTCCGCGCGACGGCGCAGGGCCTGCCCCCTGCTACAATAGCCATCGACGCGGGCGGGCAGTAGTGGCCGGTGCGCTTCATCCGGCGCCACCAACCTGACAACAGGAGACGTGTATGCGTGGCCTGACAACCCGTTTACTATCGGCAGTCTTGACGTTCGTCGTCGGCGTTGCGTTAACTTCCCTCGTGCCCGTCCGGACGGTCGAGCCTTTGCCCGCGAGTGTCGAAGACGCCCCGCGGTCGCGGCCGTGTGCCGAAGCCCCGGCGTGGTGCGTGCTCCTCTCGTTCGAGGATCGAGACCTCGACGCGCTGGATCGGGAGTCGTATGTCAGGCTACGGCAGGCCATCGACGCCCTGACGGAGAAGCCGAATCCTGTCGGGAACTCATACGACACGAAGCTTATCACTCAACTCTCGAACGCGCGGGGGCAGTATCGTTACGTCCTCGTCGAAGAGTTGCCGCTGTTAAGCATCCCGGGCGAATCAAGACTCCGCGTTCACGTGTTCGACGGGCAGGGGCGGGTGCTCAGCGCTTCGGACTTCACGTGCGGCTACCGCATCGACGTGACCGGGGTGAAGCGCTCGCGCATGCCGGAGTTCGAAGTGGGCGTGCAGGAGTCGGACGTGGACGTGCTCGAAGTCGGAAGCCGGCGGGTGTACGGCGGCCCCGACGTGGCGCGGCAGTTCTACGCGCTGCTCGGCGACGCGGTCGTGCTGGTGCGCCTTGAGGACGGCAGCGGCACGCCGGTAGCGAACACGTTCTCCGTCCCCGGCCACACCATCGGGCCTGGCCTGCCGGCGCGCACCGCCTCGGAGTGGGAGAGGACGCTCGCCTCCTCAGACCCGGCCGAAGCGCTGTCGGCACTCATGTGGGTTGGCGGGGAACACATGGACGTTAAAAGGCCGTTGCTCTGGCCCGGGGCCGAGGAGTTGAAGGAGGCGCGTCTGGCAGACGAAGTGCGCTCGCGCCCGGTCACGCGGGAACTCATACGCCTTCGGGCAAACTGTGACAATCGTTGGATACGCGATGCGGCCCAGCTGGCGGAGCGCGCGGGGGCGAGTGTTGAGAGGGAAGGGAGGAGACTTCGATGACCAAACTCACCCGCAGGAAGTTCATCGGCACGGTCGCGGCGGGCGCGGGCGCGGCGCTCGTGGGCGGGGCGGCCTTGCGCGGCGGCGAGGGCGCGGCCGCGACGCTCGGCCCCGTCGACCCGAGCGTCAAGAGTCCGACCGACAAAGTCCAGTTGGGCCGGAGCGGTCTGAAGGTCTCGCTCGTCGGCATCGGGACGGGCAGCATCGGATACGCGCGCCGCTCGAACCAGACGCAGCTGGGCCAGCCCGCCTTCACCAAGCTCATGCGCCACGCCTTCGACCGCGGCGTCAACTTCTTCGACCTCGCCGACTCCTACGGCTCGCACCCCTTCTTCCGCGAGGCGATGCGCGGCGTCGAACGCTCGCGCTACTTCATCCAGACCAAGACCGACAGCCGCGACCCGCAGGAGGCCGCGGCGGACGTGGACAGGTTCTTGAAGGAACTGGAGACGGACTACCTCGACTCGCTCATCATCCACTGCGTCACGGACGGCGAGTGGACGCAGAACCTGCGCGGCGTGATGGACGTCTTCTCCGAGGCGAAGCGCAAAGGTAAGGTGCGCGCCGTCGGCGTCACCTGCCACAGCTTCGAGGCGCTCGAAGCCGCGGCCGCGAGCGACTGGGTCGAGATTAATCAGGTGCGCTGGAACCCGCGCGCGGCGCACATGGACGCGGGCGTCGACAAGGCGCGCGAGCTTTTCCGCCGGATGCGCGCGAAGGGGCAGGGGATGATCGGCATGAAGGTGGTGGGCCAGGGCGACATCGTCCGCGGCGGCGCGCTCAAGCCGGCCGAGTGCTTCCGCTTCCAGATCGAGTCGGGCGTCGTGGACGCCTTCGTCGTCGGCGTCGAGAGCACGGAGCAGGTTGACGAACTGCTCGGCGGCACGCGGCTCGCGCTCAACGAACTCGGCTACCGCGCCGCCCCTTCGGCTTAAGGTAGGCTTTCGTGTAGACAAATTTCACCACAGAGACACAGAGGCACAGCTTGATGCGGAATTGCTCGACGAGCTGTGCCTCTGTGTCTCTGTGGTTCATTACTAATGCTCAATTGAAGACTTTCATGAAAAACGTATCTCGTACCGTTCTCCTTCTTTCACTCTTCACGTTCGCGGCGGTCGGTGCCTCCGCGCAGGAGCAGAAGTTCGCAGACCTCGGCGACTTCAAGCTCGAAAGCGGCGAGGTCATCAAGGGCTGCCGCATCGGCTACCGCACGTTCGGCACTTTGAATGGTGACAAGTCCAACGTCGTCCTCTTCCCGACGTGGGCCTCTGGGACGACCGAGCAGTTGGCCTCGAACTTCGGGCCGGGGCGGCTGGTCGACACCTCGAAGTTCTACGTCGTCGCCGTCGACGCGCTCGGCAACGGCGTCTCCTCCTCGCCTTCGAACAGCACGGCGCAGCCGCGCATGAAGTTCCCGCGCTTCACCGTCCGCGACATGGTCGAGACGCAGCACCATCTTCTGACGAAGGTGCTCGGGATAAGCCATGTCCGGGCCGTGATGGGCATCTCGATGGGGGGGATGCAGACGTTCCAGTGGATGGTCGCCTACCCGGACTTCATGGAGCGCGCGATTCCTATCGTCGGCTCGCCGCGCCTCGCGCCCTACGACCTGCTGCTGTGGCAGGCGCAGATCGACGCCATCATGAACGACCCCGGCTGGCGCGGCGGCGAGTACACGGAAGAACCCGCGCGCGCCGCCGAGTACGAGTTCGGCGCGCTGCTCCTGACGACGCCCGAAGAGTTCAACCGCCGCATGACGCGCGAAAAACTCTTCAAGGAACTCGGGCAGGCGAAGACGGCCAAAGGCTTCGACGCCAACGACAAGATCAGGCAGGATCAGGCGATGATGGCGCTCGACGTGGCGGCCCCCTTCGGCGGCTCGCTCGAACGCGCGGCCGCCGCGGTCAGGGCGCGCGTGCTCGTCGTCGTCGCCAGACAAGATCACGTCGTCACGCCCGGCCCCGCCGCCGAGTTCGCGCGCCTGCTCAAGGCGCAGCTCCTCACCCTCGAAGGCGACTGCGGCCACCTCGCCCCCGGCTGCGAGTCGCAGAAGGTGAACCCCGCCGTCGCGGACTTCCTGTCGCGTTAGTAAAGAAAGCTATTAACCACAGAGACGCGGAGGCACAGCTTGAAGGGGACTACTCGACAAGCCGTGCCTCCGCGTTATTCCTTTAACCAATATCTGTGAGGGGGGGCGACGCCACGCTCTCCTTTTTTGTTGACACCAGTAAGCCCTACGAAATATCTTTGCTGACCTCCAAGGGTGCATTACCTAAGTCGGCGGGGCGCCTGCCGACCTCACGTCCCGTTTTCATCAGAGTCCGCTCCACAGTAAGCCCCGAAGGGGAAGACCGATGTCTACTGCTGGGAGCGGCAGTAACCTCGCCACCACTCTTACCCTCGTCCTGCTCTGCCTCCTTTTATAGCCCGAGGCGTCTCGGCGCGGACGCCCGCTGGCGGCCGGTCGTGCGCGTGGGGGCGTGCAGCGCTTGAACGCGAAACGGAGTAAAGAACGATGAAGAAAAGAGGGAAGGAGATTCGGGAAGGCCGGCAACCGGAGCCGGCCTCGTCCGTCTACGACTCGCACGCCCTGGCTTCACTGCGAAAAGGACTGCGGCAGGTCTACTACGCCCGCGGCCGCTCCGTGAAAGAGGCGGACGCGCTGCTCACCCGGCTCACGGTCAATTTGCGGCTGCTCGATTACCTCTATCGGCAGGCCCGCGAAACTCTGCGCGGTGACTCGAAGGCGGCCGTTGCGTTCCACCGCGCGCTCCAGAGATTGGTGGAGCGGTATCCGAAATTCCGCGGCAGCACCCAGGTGCTGCTGGATCGGGTCGGAATCCCGCGTCCGACCCGAGGGGCGCTCGCCGTTTCGAGCCAGGACGGCCCCCCGCCGCAGCCTCGCTCGCAGCCGCGTCGGATGACGCGCGCCACTCGGATGGTGCCGCCGGGACGACGTGGGACGCCCGGCATGACCGTCCGTTATGCCGGCATGGCGACGATCTACATGGCAATCTGGGACGTCTACATTCTCCGGCCCGGCGATCTACCCCAGTCTCCGGTGAACGAGCTGCCGCGGGCGCTCGACGTTGTGGTCGGGCTGAGTCTGGGACACGGACATCTGGAGGCGCTGAGCGGAAGCCTGACGCGCGGCGGGCTGGAAGGTTTGGACGGCCTCATCGGGCGCGAGGAATTACTGGGCAACCCCTACTTTCCCCCCGGCGGAGGTCTCGACGATCCCGGTTCCCCGTTTCCCGACCCCGGCGATCCGTTCGGTGATCCCTTTCCGGAGCCGTTCCCGGACGACGGCCCGGGTGGCGGTCCGGATGACGGCCCCATACCGGGACACCTCTACCCCCCGCCCTTCGACGAAAGCGAACTCATCCGGGAGGGGTGTGAGGCTTTGCTCATCGAGTTGACGAACGAAGGCCTGCCGCCCGTGCCCACGGCCGTCGCCGGGGGCTCGGTCGCCGGAGCCGTCTGGGCCGACAATATCGAGAGCATCGAACTGCTGGGGCGGTGTGCCGGGGACACAATCGTGGTCAACGGACACGATTTCGGCTCCCCCCAGCCGACCGGCGTAAACCTGGTGATGAAAGTCAACGGCGCGTGTGCGATTGTGCCCGTGGCCCCGGCAAATTGGAGCGACACCCGAATCGAAGTCGTCCTGCCTGTGGGCGTCATGCCCGGCCCGGTGGGCTTCTATAACAGTCTCGCGGCCGAGGCCGCGCGCGGCATCTACAACGGCGAGGTCAACCGTTACAACGAAGCCGTGCGGGAGCTGATGGCGGCCAGTAAATGTCTCGGCCAACCGCTGGATATACCGACCTTCCCCGTCGCGGCTCCCGGCTCGGATTACATCCCCTACCCGCCGGAGACCGACGTCAACGTGGTGGAGGTCGGCCTGCCCGTCATCAATTCCTTCACCGCGGCGACGGATAGCTCGGCCGGGACGGTGGTCGTAGTTGATCCGGAAGACGAGCTGGTGCTCCGCTGGGACGTGGAGAACGTGGACGCCATCGCCGTGCGGCGTCTTTCGAGCACCGGACAGAGGGTCATCACTGACGATGTCCGTCTGTCAAGCTATGAGCTTGGTCGCTCGGGCCACGATGACTTCGGAGAGAATACTTACAGCCTGACCGCGCGCAACGTCTGCGGCGAGATTGATGCCACTGTCCGCGTCATCCTCTCAAAGCGCCCCCGGTTGGCTATCGAACGAATAGAGGTCACCCAGTCCATCCAGACCGCCGAAAACGACGTCCCGCTCGTACGCCTCAAGCCCACGGTCGTGCGCGTCTACGGGACTCACGGCTTAGACGGCTTCGGCGGGAAGGAAAGGGTGGACAATGTGACGGGCAGAATGCGCGTGCACTCCGGGGGGGCCTGGAGTTCCTGGTTCAGCCCTATCAACCACGTGGCGGCGAATCCGCCAGACCCGCCGCTGCCCGACCCCGACTCCTCGATAGACCTGCCCGAGAGCCCCGACCCCATGCGGACGAACGACACGCTCAATTTCGTCATTCCCGAATCTTTATGCGACGGACTGATGAGCATCGAGGTGGAGATGCGCGTGGACGACTTCGGCGCGCCTTCGGGGCCTCAGGGTAGTCCCGAGGATTCTCCTCAGACTGGCCCCGGATTCGACGAACTCGTAAGCGAAACCTTCCAGTCGGTCGTGACGTTCCGGCAGCGGCAGGGTCTCAAGATGCGGTATATCCCGGCGACGTTCGTTGCGGACTCGGGCGGGAGTGCGCACTTCAGAATCGTCGCCAGCAACCCGCCGACCGAGGACGAGTGCCGGGACTTTCTGCTGGAGACGTTCAAGTTTCTTCCGACGATGCCCTCGTCCATCGAGCGGCTGGAGGACGTTGACTGTACGCTTCATGCGGATCGCGCGGATCTTAGTACCCCCTGGGGAACGATTTCCATCGACTCCGGCTGGTCTGAATCGCTCCGGTACGACGTGGAAGGCAATGCGATTCTGTTCTGGCTCGGGGTTCTGCGCGCGTGCGAGATGATCAGTTTCACCGGCGTCGAATGCACGGACGACCAGGACTCTTACTGGGTGGTTATCGTGCCGGTCGAAGGCGGCTGGGGGCGGGCCAACGGTATTCCCGGACGGGAATACTTCACGTCGATGGAGGACGTGAAGGGCGCGCACGAGCTCGGGCACTGTCTCAACCAGCACCACCTGGTCGGGGCGGGCTGCTCCGGCGGGGGCGACGCCGTCGCCAGCCCTAACGAGCCGACCACCGACCCGGCAAACTGGGACGACGACGGGGAGATACTGCCGGACGTGGCCGTCCCATTCGATGTCATCCGAAACGACACGCGCATCGACCCGGAGGACGGGGTCTGGGACTTGATGGCCTACTGCCGAACGCGCTGGACGACTCCGCAGCGCTGGAAAGCGATCTTTGATTTCATAGGAGACTGAAATGAACACATGGCACCAAGCGCAAAGACGCGGCAAGTCCACCGAGGTGTTGATATTCCGTGGCATCCTGCGTGACGACCTCAAGTTCATCCCGGTCGGCTGCCACTCCACCTACGTGACCAGGCCCGGAAAGATTCCGGCCGGCGGCGACCACTCTCTCGCGCTGTACGACTCCGAGAAGCGTCTGCTGTCCCGCGAGCCGGTAGCCGTGGCGGAGCCTTCCGTCTGCGCCAACCTCTCGCCCGGCGGCTCCATCGTCGAGGGGCGCATCCCGCTCCGGGCCGGCGGCCGGGAACTGCGTTTTCTCAGAGGGGACACCGTGATCCTCTCCGTCCCGCTGGGAGAGCCGCCGCAACTCACAGTCGAGTGGAAGGCGGCGAAGGTTGATCGCAGAAAAAAATACCGGCTGCGGTTGCAATGCTCCGAGCCGGCGCCGGACGCCTACGTCAAAGTCCTCTACCAGTGGGGGGAAACTCGCTACCTGACGGCAGCCCTCTCCCGCCCGACGAAGGAACTCGAACTGGAGTTCGGGCGCCTGCCCGGCGGCGACGAGTGCCGCCTGATTGTCACCTACACCAGCGGGATGCGCACCGCCGTCGCCGTGACCGAGGCGTTCTCAGTTCCCCCGCTGCCGCCGACCCTGCGGATCGTGCGCCCGCGCGAACGGGCGACCTTTGCCCCCTGGCACCCCGTCACTCTGGAGGCCGAGGTGATCGACCGGCAGAGGGCGGACGACGACGTGATGAATTTGGTCTGGCTGCTGAACGGCAAGGAGGTGGGGAAGGGCCGTCTCGGCTGCCTGCAAACCTTGCCCGAAGGCAAATACAGACTGGAAGCCCAACTGCGCGGCAAGAAAGTCATCACCGCCCGGCGCGACTTCGAGGTCTCACGTCCAAAGCAGGTAAAGGGCGTGCCGGCGAACGACTGGGTTTGAGGCGCGGCCGTCATGCAAAGGTCGGGCGGCGGCGCCGCCGCCGCCCCGGGCGTCGCGTGTCTCTGCGGCGGAAAAATCCTTCCGCAAAACGAACGTTCGTGCTATATTGCGCGGCGGTGACTGTCCCGGCTAAAGATGAGAAGGGGGCGGCGGCCCGGGCGCGGAGGGCGCACGGCGAGCGCACGCGGCAGGCCATCCTCGAGGCGGCCGTGCACGTCGCGTCCGTGGAGGGGCTCGAGGGACTGACCATCGGGCGGCTCGCGGCGGAGCTTTCGATGAGCAAGAGCGGACTCTTCGCGCACTTCGGCGCGAAGGAGGAGTTGCAGCTCGCGACCGTCGAGGCCGCGCGCGACATCTTCGTCCGCGAAGTCGTCCGCCCGGCCTTCGAGGCGCCCAAAGGTCTGCCGCGCCTGTGGGGACTGTGCGACGTGTGGCTCGAATACGTCAGGCGCGAGGTCTTCCGCGGCGGCTGCTTCTTCGCGGCGGCCGCGGCCGAGTTCGACGGCCGCCCCGGCCCGGTGCGCGACCGCGTCGCCGCCATCATGAAGGAGTGGCTGTCGGTGCTCGGCCGCTCGGTCGCGGAGGCGCAGGGCGAAGGCCAGTTGGACAACGGGGCCGACGCGGCGCAGCTCGCCTTCGAGCTGAACGCGCTTGAGATGGGCGCGAACTGGGCCTTCCAGCTCCACGGCGACCGGCAGGCATTCGCGCGGGCGCGCGCGGGCGTGCTCGAACGCCTGCGGCGACTCGCCACGCCCGAAGGTCTGAAGCTCTTACCCTCGCCCGAACAGAAGAAGGGGGCGCGCGGCGCGCCGCGGCGCAGGACAAAAGCATGAGCCGAAACGAAGTTCACACGTCCTCGCCCTTCGTGGAGAAGCGCGGCGCCGCCTGGGGGCCTCTGCGCGTCGAGCACTACCGCCTGCGCGCGGGCGAGCTGCCGGAGCACGCGCACGGCGAGCACCTGCTCCTGCTCGCGCTGAGCGGGTGCAGCGGCGAGATGCGGACGGCGGGCGGGCTGCGCGCCGCGGCGCAGAGGCGCGGCAGCGTCTGCCTCATCCCTTCGGGCGAACCCTTCTCGACGCGCGTCGGCGGCGACACCGAATGCCTCGGCATCTACCTCAACCCCGCCCTGGTCGAGCGCGCGGCGCGCGAGTCGGACGCCGGCGTGGGCTTCGAGGTCGTCGCGCGCGCGAACGCGCACGACCCCGTCGTGACGAGCGTCGGCATGGCTCTGATGTCCGAGATGGACTCGGCGGCGCCGGGCGGCCGCCTCTACGCGGAGTCCCTGGCGAACGTGCTCGCCGTGCACGTCCTGCGGAACTACACGGACGCGGGCGCCGCGCACCCGCACTTCAAGGGCGGGCTGACGGGCCGCCGCCTGCGCCAGGTGCTCTCCTACATCGAGGAGCATCACGGGCGCGAGCTGACGCTCGAAGATTTGGCGGGCGAGGCCGCGATGAGCACGTTTCACTTCGCGCGCGAGTTCAAGCGCGCGACCGGCACCACCCCGCACCAGCACCTGATCAAGTTCAGGGTCGAGCGCGCGAAGGCCCTGCTCGCGGAGAGTCAGCTGCCGCTCGCGGAGGTCGGCCTGCGCACGGGCTTCAGTCACCAGAGCCACTTCACGCGACTCTTCCGGAGGCTGACGGGCACGACGCCGCAGTCTTACAGGCAGATGCTGCGGGCCTGAAAGCGCGCAGCAAGTTTGTGCAAGGCCCAGCAATAACGGGAAAGACCCGCGGCCCCTCCGAGGCTTAATCTCACCCGCGTCAGTTAATCCGACGGGGAGGAGATTTCGGAGCGATGAAGAGGACTTGGAATGGGCTGTTGACGGCGCTGCTGTTTCTGCTCTTGTTCGGCGCGACGGCCGCGGCGCAGGAGCGCGCGCGGGAGGCCATCGCGCGCGGCAACGAGCATTACGCGCGCGGCGAGTACAAGCTGGCCATCGCGGAGTACGAGCGCGTGTCGCGCGCGGAGGACGAGGCTTACGCGCAGGCGCTCTACAACGTCGGCGTCTGCCGCTTCGAGCTGTGGCAGACCGAAGAGGCGGCGCGGAGCTACAGGCAGGCCATCGAGGCGCGCGGCCGTTCCTACCCGAAGGCTTCATACGCGCTCGGCGTCGCGCTCGAAGAGTTACGGCGGGAGCCGGAGGCGAGGGCGGCGTACGAGCAGGCGGCGAAGAAGGGTTACGCGCTGGCGCACTACAAACTCGGGATGCTGGCGGCGCGCGCGGGCGACGGGGAAAGCGCGGCCGGCCACTTCAGGGAGGCGATTAAGCTCTCCAAGGACAAGTTCCCCGCGGGCCACAACGACCTCGGGGTGGTGCTGGCGCGCGCGGGCCGCTTGAGCGAGGCCGAGCGCGAGTTCGAGGCCGCCGTGCGACAGTCGGACGCGCCCTTCGAGGAGGCCGCGCAGAACCTCAAACTCTGCCGGAAGCTCCTGGCGGGTCAGTCGAAGGACGGGGCGGCGGCCTTGAAGGTGGCGAACGCGGCCGACGGGTTCACGAGATAAGGAAGAGGAGGAAGGGCGCGTGGAGACGAAGCCTTTGGACGTGCTGGCGATTCTGAAGCTGTACGAGATCAGGGGCGAGGCGCTGATGCGCGAGGCGCGCGCTTGGTTCTTCACGCAGTTCGCGCCGCAGTCGGGCAAGGAGATCGTGCGTCTGATGCTAAGCGGCCAGAGGCAGAGCGCCTTCTACCGCATGGTCGTCTCGCACTGGGACGTGGCGGCCTCGTTCGTTAACAACGGCGGCATCGACGAGCGCCTCTTCCTGGGAGGCAACACGGAGCACATCGTCGTCTACGCCAAGCTCCAGCCCTTCCTCGCCGAACTGCGCGAGGCCATCGGCGAACCCGACTATTTATCGAACCTCGAACAGCTCGTCCTGAAAGTCCCTGACATCGAAAAGAAGCTTGAGGGCCGCCGCCGCCTCCTCGAACGCTGGGCGCAGGCGGGGGAGTAGAGCGAAGAGGGGTGTTGGGTGTTGGGTGTTAGGTGCTGGGTAAAACTGCCTCTTCTTCCCCAGCACCCAACACCCAACACCCAACACCCCTCTTATCATCGTCTTGTTCTCAGCTCCGGCGCGTGGAGGTGCGGGACGGCGTTGAAGGTGAGGAGGAGCGCCTCGTCCGCGCGCAGTTGGAGGACGGTGTAGGCGGTGTTGAGGAGGACGGCCGCGAGGCGCGGGACGTGTGTGCTTGCGGCCTCGACCGTGCGCGCCGTCCAGACCGCCGCCGGGACGGCCGAGGTGAAGACCGCGACGTTCCCGCCCGCCTCCGGGCGGCAGGCCGCGACGCGCGCCAGGAACTGCTCCCAGCTCTCGCCCGAGTACGGGTAGCGCCCTTCGACCCAGGCGTCCATGGCCTTCGTGTCCGAGTTGCGCCAGCGCCTGTGCACGTCGGCCGAAGGGTCTAAGGCGCTCGCGCGCGCCTCGGCGAGCATCTCCTCGTGCTCGCGTCGGAACTCCGGGTCGTCCGCGCACATCAGCGGCGCGAGCTCCTTGTAGACGTGGTGGAAGTCGAACTCGTCCCAGCCCGCGTCGATCTTCAGCTCGGGGAAGGCGAGTCCCGCTTCCGCGTAAGCGGCCGCGACCTGCGCGGCCGTCTGCTGCTGGCGCCGCAGCCCGCCCGCGTAGGCGGCGGCGAACCCGACGCCCTGCCCGACCAGGTGCTCGCCGAGCAGGCGCGCCTGCCGCCTGCCCAACTCCGAAAGCGTGTCGTACTCGTCCCGCGTGCCCGCCTGCCCGTGACGTATGAGATAGACGTTGCTCAAACCCTCTCCTCGACGCTCAAGTTGTAACTGACCTCCCGGCGTTCGGCCTTCATCAACACGCCGCGCCTCGGGCGGAGCGTGACGACCGGCTGCGGCGTGACGCGCTGCCCCGGCACGAGCCGCAGGCGCCAGCGCTGCGCGAGCGCGGCGAGGACGAGCACGCCCTCCATCCACGCGAAGCCCGCGCCGCTGCATCGGCGAGGGCCGCCGCCGAAGGGGAAGTATGAGAACTGCGGGCGCGCGGCTTTGGCTTCGGGCGTGAAGCGTTCGGGGTCGAAGCGCTCGGGGTCGGGCCAGAAGCGCGGGTCGCGGTGCATGACGTAAGGACTCAGCATGACGAGAGAGCCGCGCGGAATCAAGTAGCCGCCGACCTCGTAGTCTTCGAGCGCGCGGCGGCCGAGCAGCCAGGCGGGCGGGTAGAGCCTCATCGACTCCGCGAAGACCATCTCCGCGTAGCGCAGCCGCGGCAGGTCTTCGGCCGTCGGCGGACGGCCCCGCAAGACCTCTTCGAGTTCCGCGTGCAGCCTCGCCTCGACCTCAGGATTTTGAGAGAGCAGATACCAAGTCCACGCCAAGGCGTTAGCAGTTGTTTCGTGCCCGGCGAGGAAGATCGTCATCGCCTCGTCGCGCAACTGCTCGTCGGTCATGCCCGTGCCGTCGCCCTCTTCGTCCTGCGCGTCGAGGAGCATCGAGAGGAGGTCGCCGCGGTCTTCGCCGTCCGCGCGCCGCTCCTCGATGACGCGGTAGATGATTCGGTCGAGGCGTGCGCGCGCGCGCTCGAAGCGTTTGTTCGCGGGCAAAGGCAGGCGGCCGAGTATCTCCGCGAAGGGCATCATGAACTGCGCGAAAGAGGAGATGGTCGCCGAGAGCGCCGCGCGCACCTCCTCGGCCTCGGCCTCCGTCTCCGTCCCGAAGAGCGTGCGGCCGACGACGGCCAGCGTCAGGTGCATCATCTCCTGCGCCACGTCGAGCGGGCGGCCGTCCTCCCAACGCTCGCGCTCCAGGCGCAGGGCGTAATCGACCATCAGAGACGCGTAGGCGTTGATCCTCTGCTTATGAAAGGCGGGCTGCGCGAGGCGGCGCTGCCGCCGGTGGAGCGGCGGCTCGCTCGTCAGAAGACCTTCGCCGAGCAGGCGCTTCGCGCGTTGCAGCCCGCGCCCCTTCATGAAGCTCGCGTTGCGCGTGACGAGCACGTCCTTGACGAAGTCCGGATGGCTGAGCAGGTAGAAGTCGTCCGACATCCCGCCGAAGAAGGCCACGTCGCCGCACTCGCGCGCCGCGCGCGTCAGGAACCCGAGCGGGTCGCGCGTGAACGACAAAAACGACAGGCCGGGCAGAGCCCCCTTCGGCCCCGGCGGATAGGTTCGGGAAGGCATAACAATCAAACGGCGCGTGGCGGAAGCCCGACCGTGAGGGAGGGCGTCTGTCTCCCTCTGCTTGAGTCTTAACGGAACACCGACGCCCTCCCTCACGGTCGGGCTTCCGCCTTAAAGATGATAACGACCTGCGCGTAAAACCGCGTCGGCGATGCGCCGGCGGGCGGCGACGGTGTTGGGCGGCGTGTGGCGCGTGAGCCGGCGCACGCCTTCGAGGAGCGTCGCCGTGTCTCTGCCGTCCGAGAGCGCGGCCGCAATCTGTTTGCCCGAGTGCTCCATGCGGTCGGCCGCGTCCGAGGCGTAGACGCGCGCGATGTCGAGCTGGACGGCGGCGGCGGCCTCGCCGCGCGCGGCGACGATCTTCTCGGTGCGCAGCAGCGCGCTCTCAAGCGCGTAGACTTCGGCGGTGACGTCGGCGACGTGGCCGAGCACCTCCTGTTCTTCGGCGAGACGTTCGCCGTAAGCCTCCTTCGCCAGCCCGAGTGTAATACGGACGAGGCGCTTGGCGCGCGCGAGCAGGTCGCGCTCGGACGGCAGGGGCGTCGACGCAGGCGTCGCCGTCTGAGCGTCAGGTTCTTCCAACGCGCGGCGCGCGGCCGCGGCGTCGAAGAGTTCGCGCGCGGCCTCGTGCTTCAGAAGTCGCGTGGGGATGATGAGGCGGTTGATCTCGTTCGTCCCCTCGTAGATGCGCGTGATGCGCGCGTCGCGGTAGGCGCGCTCGGCCGGGTACTCCTTCGAGTAGCCGTAGCCGCCGTAGGTCTGCAAAGCCTCGTCCGCGACGTAGGCCAGCGCCTCGCTCGTCCAGACCTTGTTGATGGAGCACTCGACGGCGAAGCTCTCGATGACCTTCAGCACCTGCTCGGAATCCTCGGCGGGCACGGCTTCGAGCGCGCGGTCGACGTCGCCGAGCGTGCGGTAGACAAGCGAGTCCCCGACGTAGCAGCGGACGGCCATCTCGCCGAGCTTCTGCTTAATCATCCCGAACTCCGCGATGGCGCGGCCGAACTGCCTGCGCTCGACGGCGTAGTTGGCCGCGCGCGTCAAGGCCTGCTTCGCCCCGCCGATGTTGCGCGTGCCGAGCTTGAGCCGGCCGAGGTTGAGGACGTTGAAGGCGACGCGGTGGCCCTCCCCGACTTTGCCCAGGACGTTCTCGACCGGCACGCGCACCTGCTCAAGGATGAGGGCCGTCGTGGAAGAGCCGTCGAGTCCGAGCTTCGGCTCCTCGCGCCCGCTCTGGACGCCCATGCCGCGCTCGACGAGGAAGGCCGTGAACTTGTCGCCGTCCACCTGCGCGAAGATGGTGAAGAGGTCTGCGAAGCCGCCGTTCGTGATCCACATCTTCTGGCCGTTGAGGACGTAACTCCTGCCGTCTTCACTGGGCGTCGCCCGCGTCCGCGCGGCGCGCGCGTCGGAGCCTGAGCCGGGCTCCGTCAGGGCGTACGCCGCGACCCACTCGCCGGACGCGAGTCGCGGCAGGTACCGCGCCTTCTGCGCCTCCGTGCCGAAGTAGACGAGCGGCAGCGTCCCGATCCCTGTGTGCGCGCCGAGCGAGCCGGCGAAAGAGGGCACCACGCCGATCTTCTCGCCGACGAAGGCCGAGCTGACCTTATCGAGTCCGAGGCCGCCGTAAGCCTCGGGGATGTCCACGCGCAGGAGGTCGAGCTCGGCGGCCTTCAGGAGAAGCTCGCGCGTGAGCGGCCAGTCCTTCGCGTGAATCTCCGCGTCGCGCGGGAAGACCTCGGCGCGCATGAAGTCTTCGGCGATGCGGCCGAACATCTGCTGCGCCGGGCTGAGGTCTTCGCGCGTGAAGACCTCTTCGGGCGAGGCGTCGGCGGAGAGGAAGGCGGCGCCCGCGGCGGCGGCGCGCGCGTCCCTTTGTGCTGACATAGGCTTCACTTTCGGCGGAGTGCCGGGCGCGGCACGTAAGTGTTGACGCTCCGGCGAGGTTCAAGGTATAACTACCGACCGGACGGTCGGTAAAATATCACCCGAGCACCCGGCACACAAGCCCGAGTCGGAGACCGGGCACCCCGCACGCCGATGAGAGCACAGAAAAAGTCCGCGCCCAGCAACGAGCGCCTGGCGGAAATCTACCGCACCGCCGCGCAGATCATCCTCCGCAAAGGCTACGACGCGACCTCGGTCAACGACATCGCGAACGCCCTGGGGATGACGAAGGCGGGACTCTACCACTACATCAACGGCAAGAAGGAGCTGCTCTTCGACATCATGAACTTCGGGCTGTGGGAGCTGGACGAGGAGGTGGCCGCGCCCGCGCGCGACATCGCCGACCCGGCCGCGCGGCTGCGCTTCATCATCGGCGCGCACGCGCGCCTCGTCACGCGCGGCCAGGGCGCCATCACGATCCTCGTGGACGAAGTCACCGCGCTCACGCCGGCGCAGCAGCGCAAGATCACGCAGAGCAAGCGGAAGTACTTCGACTTCCTCCGCGGCACGCTCGACGAGCTGAAGGCCGCGGGGAAGATGCAGGACGTGGACGCGACGGCCGCCGCCTTCAGCCTGCTCGGGATGATTAACTGGCTCTCGCGCTGGTTCCAGCAGGGCCGCGCGCTCAAAGAGGAGCAGGCGGCCGACGAGATCGTGAAGATCGCCCTGCACGGGCTGCTGCGGCCGTCGAAATTGAAAGCAGTAGACCGAAACCAGTAGGCAGTAGGCAGATGGCAGTAGGCGGTTAAGAGCGCCGCTGTCGAAACCTGCGAATTAACCTTTCAACACCTATCACGCGGAGCGACTGCCTACTGCCATCTGCCTACTGCCTACTACTCCTATGAACATCCTCGTCTGTCTCAAACAGATTCTCGACCCGGAGGTGCCGGCGCGCGACTTCCGCGTGGACGCGGCGCGGCGCGAGGCCGAGCAGGGTTCGGCGAATCTGGTGACGAACATTTTTTGTGAGAACGCCCTGGAGACGGCGCTGCAACTGCGCGAGCGCGCGGGCGGCGCGACGATCACGGTGCTCTCGTACGGGCGGCCGACGGCCGAGGACTCTCTGAGGAAGGCGCTGGCGATGAAGGCCGACGCGGCCGCGCTCGTCCTCGACGAAGGTGAGGGGACGCCCGACCCGCTCAACGTGGCGCGGGTGCTGGCGGCGGCGATAAAGAGGCTCGGCGCGTTCGACCTCGTCATGACGGGGCGCGAGGCGGGCGACTGGGGCGCGGGGCAGACGGGCGGTTTGCTCGCGGAAGAGTTGGGGCTGCCGTGCGTCTCGTTCGTCGACGGCATCGAGGTTGAAGGCGGGCGGTTGCGCCTGAGGCGGCAGACCGACACGGGCTGGGAGCTGTTCGAGGCGACGCCGCCGGTCGTCGTCACCGTCACGAACGACGAGCACAACGTCCCGCGCATCCCGAAGGTGCGCGACGTGATGATGTCCTACCGCCAGCCGCTGACGAAGCTCACGCCCGCGGACTTGGGCCTTGCCGCCGACGGCAACGACTACTACGAAGTGGCCGAACTCTCCATCCCGCAGAAGGAGACGCGCTGCGACTTCGCGGGCGGCGACACGCTCGACGAGAAGGTCGAAGCCTTCGCCCGTCACGTCGTCGAAGTGACGCGGGGCATGTGAGAAAACAGTAGGCAGTAGGCAGATGGCAGTAGGCAGTTAAAAGCTTGCTGACCAAAGCGACGAGTTGAACCTTCAACACACATAACGCGGAGCAACGGCCTACTGCCATCTGCCAACTTCTTTTTATGAACGACGTTCTCATCATTCTTTTCGCCGCCAACGGATTCGATAAAGGCGCACAGGGCCTGGCGGGCGCGGGTCGGCGTCTGGCGGGGGAGTCGGGCGGGAGTCTGCGCGCCGTGGTGTTGGGGGAAGGCGCTGAGACTCTGGCGCAGGAGGTCGCGCGCGTGGCGGACGCGGTGGTCGTGGCAGACCAGGCGGAGCTGAGTGAGTATCAGCCGGAGACCTACTTGAACGCGCTCGCGCAAGTGTGTCGAGAGTCGAAGCCGCGCGCGGTGCTTCTGGGGAACGACACTTACAGCCAGGAGCTTACGCCGCGCCTCGCGCACCGGCTCGGCGGGAGCGCGGCGGGCGATGGCGTAGAGGTGCGCGTTGACGGAGACGCGTTGCGAGTCGGCCGTCAGGTCTACGGCGGCAAGGCGCACGCGGTGCTTGAGTTGAAGAAGAGTCCCGCGGTCGTGTGGCTGCGCGCGCGCTCGTTCGCGCCCGCGGCGCCGCGCGAGACGTCGGGCGACGTGACGCGCGCGGCGCTCGACATACAGGCGGACACGCGCACGCGCGTCGTCGAGCGCAGGCGCGAGGCGGGCGGCGAGTCACGACTCGAAGAGGCGCGCGTCATCGTCTCGGGCGGGCGCGGCATCGGCGGCCCCGAGGGCTTCGAGACGGAGCTGCGCCCCCTGGCGGAGCTGCTCGGCGCGCAGCTCGCGGCCTCGCGCGCGGCGTGCGACGCGGGCTGGGTGCCGCCGACGTGGCAGGTCGGACAGACCGGGAAGAAGGTGACGCCGGAACTCTACCTCGCCGTCGCCATCACCGGCGCCAGCCAGCACATGGCCGGCATCTCCGAGGCCAAGACCATCGCCGCCATCAACACAGACCCCGACGCGCCCATCTTCAAACACAGCCGCTTCGGCATCGTCGAGGACTACCGCAAGGTCGTGCCGCTGCTGCGGGAGAAACTTAAGAGGGTGCTGGGTGCTGGGTTCTAGGTGCTGGGGAAGACAAAGACCGGCACCCGACATCAACACCCAGCACACAACACCCAGAACCCAACACCCTCTTTCATGGAACCCACGCGCCAGATTTACTGGAACGTCTCGCAGGTGTGGGCGATGTACGCGCTGCTCTTGCCGACAGCGCTTGTGGCGGGGTACGGCGTGTACAGCCGTTGGAGCCGTTGGCGGCGGGGCCGGCCGGCGGCGCGTTTCGACAGGCCGCGGGAACGCGTGCGGCTCGTGCTGAAGCACGCGCTGGCGCAGCGCCGGACGGCGCGCGAGCGCTACGCCGGGCTGATGCACGCTTTCATCAGCTACGGCTTCGTCGTGCTGACGGTTGCGACGACCGTGGTGGCGCTCGACGCGGACTTCGGCCTGCGCGTCATGCGCGGGCGGTTCTATCTCTACTTCCAGTCGTTCGTCGTAGACCTGTTCGGCGCGCTCGTGATGGTCGGCGTGCTGTTGGCCGCGGCGCGGCGTTACCTGAAGAGGCCGCGGAAACTCGTCCACACGGACGAGGCGGCGCTGATTCTGGTCTTCATCTTCCTTCTCTGCCTGCAAGGTTTTCTGGTCGAGGGCTGGCGCATCGCGGCGACGAGAGACTCCTGGGGCGCTTGGTCGCCGTTCGGCAACCTGGTCGCGCGTGCGTCGTCCCGGTGGTTGAGCGTCGAGGCGATGCAAGGCGCGCACGCCTTCACCTGGTGGTTTCACCTGGTGACCAGCTTCGCCTTCATCGCGTGGCTGCCGTACACGAAGATGGCGCACGTCCTGACGGCGCCGCTCAACATCTACGCGGCCAACCTCGCGCCGTTGGGCGCGGCGCTGAAGAACGTAGACTTCGAGCAGGCCGAGTCGTTCGGCGTCAACTCGCTCGCGGGCTTCACCTGGAAAGACCTGCTCGACCTCGACGCGTGCACGGAGTGCGGCCGCTGCACGGCCGTCTGCCCCGCGCACAAGGTCGGGAAAGAGCTTTCGCCGCGCGACATCGTCCTTCAGCTTAGAGACTTGATGCACGGGCGGCCGCGCGAAGTCTTCGGCCTCGCCTCCGCGAACGGCGGCGGCGGCGTCACGCCCGCAGACGGGGAGCCGACGACGGACGTCGAAGCGCTAAAGCCTCTGCCCATCATCGGCGCGGTGCCCGCGACGCAGCCCGCGCCGCTGTGGCAGTGCACGACCTGCGCGGCCTGCATGGAGGCGTGCCCGGTCTTCATCGAGCAGATGCCGAAGATCGTGGACATGCGCCGCTTCCTCGTGATGGAGGAGGCGGAGTTCCCAGACTCGATGCAGGAGGCGGTCACGTCGCTCGAACGGCGCGGGCACCCCTTCAGCGGCACGCAGGCGACGCGGATGGACTGGGCCGAGGGGTTGAACGTGCGCACGGGCGCGGACGTGAAGGAGGCGGAAGTCCTGCTCTGGGTCGGCTGCGGCGGCGCCCTGATAGAGCGTAATCAGAAGGTGACGCGCGCGACGGCGCAGCTCCTGGAGCAGGCGGGCGTGAAGTTCGCGGTGCTCGGGCGCGAGGAGAAGTGTTCGGGCGACCCGGCGCGGCGCATCGGCAACGAGTTTCTGTTCGAGCAGCTCGCGCGCGAGAACGTCGCGAATCTGAACAGGCACAACGTCAGGAAGGTCGTCACGGCCTGCCCGCACTGCTTCAACACCTTCCGGAACGAGTACCCGCAGTACGGCGGCGCGTTCGAGGTCTTTCACCACAGCGAGTACCTCGCGCGTCTCGTCGAGGAAGGGAAGTTGAAGCCGCTCTCGGACTCGGGGCAGAAGGTGACCTTCCACGACCCCTGCTACCTCGGCCGGCAGAACGGCGTCTACGACGCGCCGCGCGCGCTCGTCCAGATCGCTTCGCGCGGGAACGCCGTCGAGATGTCGCGCAGCCGGAACCAGAGTTTCTGCTGCGGCGGCGGGGGCGGCATGAGCTTCGTGGACGAGCCCCCCGACCAGCGCGTCAACCAGGAGCGCGCCCGCGAGGCCCTGGAGACCGGTGCCGAAGTGCTCGCCGTCGGGTGCCCCTTCTGCATGACGATGCTGGAGGACGGTGTCAACGCCCGCCGCGGCGAACGCGACATGAAGGTCTTGGACGTGGCCGAGCTTCTTTGGGAAGTCTCGCGGCCTCGTCAACTTGAAGGTGGAGGGGAAAAGTTTAACCACAGAGACACAGAGACACAGCTTGAACAAAGCTAAAGCTAAAGCTGTGTCTCTGTGTCTCTGTGGTTAAATACATTCTGCTTTACACGCAACTGCCGTCTCTCAAAGAGGTCGCGTAAAAGTATGGATTTGAACTTAACCCCGAGCGAGCAGAAGTTCCGCGACGAGTTCCGCGCGTGGCTTAAGGAGAACGTGCCGGAGGAGTGGGCGGGCGGCGGCACCGGCTCGGAAGACCGCGCCGAGTACATCGAGTACCTGCGCGCGTGGCAGCGCAGGCTCTACGACGGCGGGTGGGCCGGCATCTCCTGGCCGAAGGAGTTCGGCGGGCGCGGCGCGACGCTGTTGGAGCAGGCCATCTTTCAGGAGGAGCTGGCGCGCGCCAACGCGCCGCAGCTGGTCGGCACCATCGGGCTGTCGCTCGTCGGCCCGACCATCATCGCGCTCGGCACCGCGGAGCAGAAGGCGCGCTACCTGCCGAAGATTCTCTCGGGCGAAGAAATCTGGTGCCAGGGTTTCTCGGAGCCGAACGCCGGCAGCGACCTTGCCGCGCTGGGGACGAAGGCGACGAGGGACGGCGAAGGCTTCGTCGTCAACGGACAGAAAATCTGGACGAGCTTCGCGCAGATGGCCGACTGGTGCCTGCTCCTCGTGCGCACGGACTCGGGCGCGCCGAAGCACAAGGGGCTCACCTGCCTGCTCGCGGACATGCACGCAGAGGGCGTGGGCGTGCGCCCCCTGCGGCAGATGTCGGGCGACTCGGGATTTAATGAAGTCTTCTTCTCGAACGTACGCATCGGCGCGTCCCAAGTCCTCGGCGAGGTCGACAAGGGCTGGACGACGGCCATCACCGCGCTCATGAACGAGCGCGCCAACCTCGGCACGGGGATTCAGGTCGTCTTCAAGCGCCAGCTCGAAGCGCTCGTCGCGCGCTCCAAAACCGTGGAGAGGAACGGACGCCCCGCGAGCGAAGACCCGCTCGTCCGGCAGAAGCTCGCGCAGGCTTATCTCGAGTTGGAGATACTTCGGCTCAACACGAACCGCGCCTTAACGTCACTCTCGAAGTCGGGCGTCCCCGGCGCAGAGGGGTCGATTCAGAAACTCTACTGGAGCGAGATGAACCAGCGGACGCAGCAGTACGCGCAGGAGATACTCGGCCCCTACGGCCAGCTCAAAGAGTTCGACCGGGGCGTCTGGGAGTACGCCTACCTCCGCACGCGCGGCAATACCATCGAGGCGGGCACCAGCGAAATCCAGCGCAACATCATCGCCGAGCGCGTCCTCGGGCTGCCGAAAAGCTACTGAGTTGGTGAATGGTAAATGGTGAATGGTAAATAGAACTGCTTTTCACCATTCACCATTTACCATTCACCATTTACCAATCCTATGGACTTCGACCTGAGCAAGCCGCAGAAGCTTTTGAAGGAATCGGCGCGGGCTTTGCTCGCGCGCGAGTGCGGGGCGGGGCGCGTGCGCGAGTTGATGGAGACGGAGACGGCGCACGACGATTCGCTCTGGCGCGCGCTGGCCGAGCAGGGTTGGACGGGGCTGGTCGTGCCGGAAGGCGCGGGCGGCCTCGGGCTGGGCCTGGTCGAGATGGCGGCCGTGGCCGAGGAGATGGGGCGCGCGTGCCTGCCGGGCGCGTTCCTCTCGACGCTGTTCGCGGCGGCCCTGATCGAGCGCGCGGGGAGCGAGGCGCAGCGCGCGAAGTATCTTGAGCCGATTGCCGCCGGGGAGTTGAAGGCGACGGTCGCGCTGCTCGAAGAGTCGGCGAGCTGGGACGCGGACGCCGTGAAGCTCGAAGCCGCGCGCGACGGCGGCGGCTTCACTGTAAGAGGTCGGAAGCTGTTCGTGCCGGACGCGGGAGTCGCGGACGTGATCGTCTGTGTGGCGCGCGACGGCGACGCTCTGGCGCTGCTGCCAATCGGGCGCGGGGCCGAAGGGCTGAGGGTCAACCCGATGCCTTCGATGGACGCGACGCGGAAGCTGTATGAGGTCGTGTTCGACGGCGTGCGCGCGGCCGAAGGCGATGCGCTGGGGGCGGACGGCGACGCGGGCGGCGCCCTGCAAAGGGCGCTCGAAGTGGCGACGGCCGTGCTGTGCGCGGAGATGGTCGGCGGGATGCAGTGGGTCTTGGACACCTCGGTCGAGTACGCGAAGACGCGGCAGCAGTTCGGCCGCCCCATCGGCTCGTTCCAGGCCGTGCAGCACATGTGCGCCGACATGCTTCTGATGACCGAGAGCGCGCGCTCGGCCGCGTACTACGCCGCGTGGGCGCTGACCGAGAACGACCCCGCGGCGCGCCTCGCCGTCTCGACGGCGAAGGCCTACTGCTCGGACGCGTACCGCGAGGTCGCCAACCGCGGCGTGCAGGTGCACGGCGGCATCGGCTTCACCTGGGAGCACGACCTGCAACTCTACTACAAGCGCAGCAAGTCGTCCGAAACGCTCTTCGGCGACGCCACGTACCACCGCGAGCGCATCGCGCGCCTCGTCGTGGATTGATTCACCGGTTCATCTGTTCATTGATTCATTGAAGAGTTGGGTCAAATGAACAAATGAACCGATGGGCAGATGAACAAATGGCAAGAGACGTTAAAGAACTGTTCGACCTGACGGGGCGCGTCGGGGTTATCACGGGCGGGTCGCGCGGCTTGGGGAAGGAGATGGCGGAAGGCCTGGCCGAGGCGGGCGCGTCTCTGATGTTGTGCGCGCGGCGCGAGGAATGGCTGACGCCGACTTTGGAAGAGTTCAGAGGCCGCGGGTTTAAGGTCGAAGGGATGCTCTGCGACGTGTCGAAGCCGGAGCAGGTGCAGGCGGTCGTCGCCAAGACGGTGGAGACTTACGGCCGGCTCGACATCCTCGTCAACAACGCGGGCGTGTCGTGGGGCGCGCGGCCCGAGGAGATGCCGCTCGACAGGTGGGAGCAGGTCTTGGGCGTCAACCTCACCGGCGCCTTCCTCTTCGCGCAGGCCGCCGGGCGCGAGATGCTGAAGCGCGGCTACGGCCGCATTATCAACGTCTCTTCCGTCTCGGGCCTGCAGTCTTCGGCCGACGGGCCACACTACGTCGGCTACGCGGCGTCGAAGGCCGGGCTGTTCGGGCTGACGAGGGAGCTGGCGGCGACTTGGGGCCGGAGCGGCATCCGCGTCAACGCCATCGCGCCCGGCTTCTTCCACTCGCGCCTCGCCGACGCCGTCATCGAACACGCCGAGGCGTCCATCAAGGCGCGCAGCCCCATCCCGCGCGTCGGAGAAGCGGGCGAGCTCAAGGGCGTCGCCCTCTTCCTCGCCTCCGACGCCTCGAACTACATCACCGGCCAGACGATTGTCGTCGACGGCGGGAGAACCATTGTGTAAGGCGTGTTGGGTGTTAGGTGTTGGGTGTTGGGTTAAAGACTGCTTGCTTACCACAACACCTAACACCCAACACCCCGTTAATGAGGAGCCGTATGAGCAAAGCGGAAACAGGCAGGGAGGCACAGTCGCCGTACGCGGCGCGGCCGTGGTTGGAGCGTTACGACTACTGGGTGCGGCCGCACATGAACTACCCGCGGCGGTCTCTGCACGAGATTCTGCGGCTGGCGGCCGCCGAGGTGCCGGAGCGCCCGGCGACGGCCTTCCTCGGCGCGCACATGACGTTCGCGCAGTTGAAGGGGCAGTCCGACAAACTCGCCGCCGCGCTGCGGAACCTGGGCGTGCGGAAGGGCGACCGCGTCGGCATCATGCTGCCGAACTGCCCGCAGTACGTCATCGCGGCCTTCGCCGTGCTGCGCCTCGGCGCGGTGGTCGTCAACGTCAACCCGCTCTACACGCCGCGCGAGGTGCTGGTCGTCGCGAAGGACTGCCAACTGCGCGTGCTCGTCACGCTCGACGCGCTCGCGCCCGTCACGCTCTCGGTTCTCGAACAGACGGGCATCGAGCACGTCGTCGTCACCTCGGTCATGGAATACTCGGCGGCGGGCGCGCCCTGCCCCGCGGTCGAAGGGACGCGGAGGCTCGCAGACCTGCTCGCGTCCGTCGAGGAGCCGGAACTGCCTTCCGTCGAAGTCGAGCCGGACGACGTGGCCGTCCTGCAATACACGGGCGGGACGACGGGCGTGCCGAAGGGCGCGATGCTGACGCACTACAGCATCTTCGCCAACGTCATCCAGACCGGCTGCTGGGCGCACGAAGGCTTGCGGCGCGGCGAGGACAGCTACCTGCTCGTCATCCCTTACTTCCACATCTACGGCTTCACGGTCGGCATGATGGAGGGCGTCTGGCGCGGCGCGCAGCAGGTGTTGATTCCGAAGTACGACGTGGAGATGTTGCTGAACGCGATACGCGATTATCAACCAACGTTCTTCCCGGCCGTCCCGACCATCTACATCTCCCTGCTCAACCACCCGCGCGCGAAAGAGTACGGTCTCGACAAGATTCGCAACTTCAACAGCGGCTCGGCCCCCCTGCCCGTCGAGGTCATCGAACAGTTCGAGCGCCTGACCGGCGGCACCCTGAAGGAAGGCTACGGCTTGTCGGAGGCTTCGCCCGTCACGCACACCACGCCCGCGCTCGACCGGCGCAAGCCGGGCAGCATCGGCCTGCCCCTGCCGGACACGGACATCAAGATCGTCGACCTTGAGACGGGCGAAAGGGAGGTGCCCGTGGGCGAAGAGGGAGAGTTGTGCATCGCCGGCCCGCAGGTGATGAAGGGCTACTGGAACCGCCCCGACGAGACGGCCATCGCCTTGCGGCAGGACGCCGAAGGGCGGACGTGGCTCTACACCGGCGACGTCGCGCGCATGGACGAGGACGGCTACACCTACATCGTCCAGCGCAAGAAGGACATGATCATCGTGAGCGGCTTCAACGTCTACCCTTCGGAGGTCGAGGGCGTGCTCTACGAGCACCCGGCCGTCATGGAGGCCGCCGTCATCGGCATCCCCGACGCCTACCGCGGCGAGGCCGTCAAAGCCTGCGTCGTCCTCAAGGCCGGGGCCGCGGCCACGCCCGAGGAACTGACCGAGCACTGCAAACGCGGCCTCGCCGAATTCAAAGTCCCCTCGAAGGTCGAGATACGCGAGAGCCTCCCCAAGACGGCCGTCGGCAAGATTCTGCACCGCGTCCTCCGCGAAGAGGAATCAGGTCAGAACCACCCGCTGTAGCGGGTGGCCCTTGGTTAACCGGACGTGCCGTGTCGCAAAGGGCCACCCGCTACCGCGGGTGGTTCTGACCGCTATAGCTTATGCAACTTTTAGAAGGCAAGGTCGCCGTCATCACGGGCGCGGCGCGTGGCATCGGGCGCGCGTGCGCCGAGGTCTTCGCGGCGCACGGGGCGCGCGTGGTTCTGTCGGACATAGACGAAGAGCCGGCGCGTGAAGCGGCCGAGGCTTTGAAGGCCGCGGGCGGCGAGGCGCTGGCCGTCGCGGGCGACGTGACGGCGGCGGAGTTCGGCACGCGCATCGTCGGGGCGGCGCTCGACGCGTACGGCCGTCTTGACTGCATCGTCAACAACGCGGGCTACACCTGGGACGGCACGGCCCACAAGATGTCGGACGAGCAGTGGCAGGCGATGCTCGACGTGCACCTGACCGCGCCCTTCCGCCTCATCCGCGCCGCTTCGGCTTACCTGCGCGAGACGGCGAAGCGCGAGAAGGAAGAACGGGGCCGCGCGCAGGCGCGGAAGGTCGTCAACGTCTCCTCGACTTCGGGCACGCGCGGCAACGCCGGCCAGGCGAACTACGCGGCGGGCAAGGCGGGCGTCGTCGGCTTGACGAAGACGCTCGCGAAGGAGTGGGGCCAGTTCAACATACAGGTCAACGCCGTTGCCTTCGGCTTCATCGAGACGCGCCTGACGCAGGCGAAGGAGTCGGGCGAACGTGTCCACCGCGAGTCGGCCGACATCGCGCTCGGCATCCCGCGGGCCAACCGCGAAATCGCCTTCAAGCTCATCCCCGCGGGGCGCGGCGGTACGCCCGAAGAGGCGGCGGGCGCCGTCCTCTTCTTCGCCTCGCCTCTCAGCGACTACGTCTCCGGCCAGGTGCTCGAAGTGACCGGCGGGCTTTAACGGACTGGTTCATCGGTTCGTTGAATCGTTGAGTCATTTGATTTATTGACTCACTTATTCAATGATTCGATGAACCGATGACTCGATGGCTCAATTCCCTATGACAGACCACGAAGCGATCAAGTTCGACATCTGCTGCGCGGCACGCCTGCTTTACCGGCAGGGGTTGAGCGTCGCCAACGCGGGGCACCTGAGCGTGGCCGTCGGGCCGGACGAGATGCTCGTCAACCACTACGGCCCCTCGTTCGCCACGCTCCGCCCCGAGAACATCGTGCGCGTCAACTTCGCCGGCAAAGTGCTCGAAGGCGAGGCGTACGTCAACGACACGATACGCCTGCACGGCATCATCCACCGCGAGAACCCTCGGGCCGTGGCCGTCGCGCACACGCACCCTTCGGCGGTCGTCACCTTAAGCGCTCTGCGCGTCGTGCCCGAAATCTACGACCAGGAGAGTTGTCTCCTGGCCGACGACGTCGGCGTGGTCGAAGACGACTACGAAGGCATCGCCGCGGAAGAGGAGCGCGTGATGCCCGTCGCCGACGCCCTGCGCGAGAGGCCGGTCGTCATCCTGCCCAACCACGGCGCCATCACGACGGGCGAGAACATACAGCTCGCCTTCGTGCGCATGTCCCTGCTCGAAGGGATGGCGCGGCGCAACCTCGCGGTGGCGCAGGCCGCGCGCGACCTGGGGCGCGAACCCGTCGCCATCGCGCCCGGCGCGGCGCGGCGCGCGAAGGCCGAGATCGGGCGCATCCCAGTCCTGCCGCTCCTGTGGCAGGACTTCCTCAAGCAGCTGCGCAAGTCAGACCCGGACCTCTTCGAAGGACGTGAGAACTAGATGAAGCCCACGATCAAGCGCGTCGTCATCATCGGCTCCGGCACGATGGGCGGCGGCATCGCCGCGCACGCGGCCAACGCGGGCCTCGGCGTCTACCTCTTAGACGTGGCCCCCCGAGAGTTGACGCCCGAGGAGGAGAAGAAGGGGCTCACACTCGAAAGCCCGCAGGTGCGCAACCGCGTCGTCAACGCCTCGCTCGAACGCCTGAAGAAGTCGAAGCCTGCGGCCTTCTTCACGCCCGAAGCCGCCTCGCTCGTCACGGCCGGCAACCTCGAAGAGAACTTCGGATGGGTCGGCGAAGGCGACTGGGTAGTCGAGGCCGTCGTCGAACAGCTTCAGCCGAAGCGCGAGCTTCTGGCGCGCGTCGAGCGCGTGAGAAAACCGGGCAGCGTCGTCTCCTCGAACACCTCGGGCCTCCCCATCGCCTCCATCGCCGAAGGGCTGTCGGCGGAATTCAGAGAGCACTTCCTCGGCACGCACTTCTTCAACCCGCCGCGCTACATGAAGCTGCTCGAAATCATCCCGACGGCCGACACCAGGCCCGAGGTCGTCGAGTTCATGAAGGAGTTCGCCGAGCGGCGTCTGGGCAAGGGCGTGGTCGTCTGCAAGGACACGCCGAACTTCATCGCCAACCGGCTCGGCTCCGTCCTGGGTGCTTCGACGACGGGGTTCGTGTTGGAGAATAAGTACACGGTCGAAGAGGCCGACGCGATCCTGAGCCCGCTCATCGGGCGGCCGAAGACGGGGCTGTTCCGCCTGCAAGACCTCGTCGGCCTCGACGTGTCCAGCTCGGTCGGCGACAACCTGTACCCGCTCATCCCCGACGACGAGACGCGCGAGGTCTTGCGCAACCAGAACCTCGGCAGCCTGCGCACCGTCCAGATGGAGCGCGGGCGTCTGGGCGACAAGACCGGCCAGGGTTTCTACAAGAAGCCGCCGAAGGGCGGGAAGGGCGACATCCTCTCGCTCGACCTCGAGACGTTCGAGTACCGCGAGCGGCGCGAGCCGGACGTCCCTTCAATCAAGGAGGCGCAGAAGCTCAGGTCTCTGCCCGAGCGTCTGCGGTTCGTGCTCGGGCAGGAGGACAAGGCCGGGCGGCTGGCGCGGCACGTCGTCTACCACACGTTAGCTTACGCCTCGCGCCGCGTGCCGGAGATAACAGACCGCATCGTCGACATAGACCGCGCGATGCGCTGGGGCTACTCGCACGAGCTGGGGCCGTTCGAGCTGTGGGACGCGCTCGGCGTGCGCGAGGCCACGGAAGCGATGGAGAAGGAGGGCGTCGCGGTCGCGGGCTGGGTGCGGGAGATGCTCGGTGCGGGTTACGAGACTTTCTACAAAGCGGACGACTATGACGCCCTGTGGTGGTACGACCCCACGCTCAAGGCTTACGTCGCCGAAGCGCCGGACGAGTCGAGGATAGGGCTCGCGGTACGAAAGTCCGCCGGGCGCGTCGTGCGCGAGAACCGCGGCGCGTCGCTCGTCGACCTCGGCGAAGGCGTGGCGTGCCTTGAGTTCCATACGAAGCTGAACACGCTCGACGCGGACGTGGTCGAGATGCTGCGCGCGTCGGTCGAAGAGGTGGAGGCGGGCGACTGGCGCGGCCTCGTCATCGGCAACGAGGCCGCGGACTTCTCGGCCGGCGCGAACCTCGCGGGCGGCGTGAGCGACGCCGCTTCGGTTGAGAAGGCGCTGAGGGCGACGCAGGACGCTCTGGCGGCCGTGCGCTTCTGCTCGAAGCCGGTGGTGACGGCGCCCGCGGGCCGCACGCTCGGCGGCGGCTGCGAGGTCTCGATGGCGGGCGCGCGCGCGGCCGCGGCGGCAGAGACTTACATGGGCCTGGTCGAAGTCGGCGTCGGACTCATTCCCGGCGCGGGCGGCTGCAAGGAACTGGTGCGCCGCCTGGTCTCGCCGCCGATGCGCGCGGCCGGGAACGCAGACCCCGTGCCTTTTCTCCAACAGGCTTTGCAAGCAATCGCCACCGCGAAGGTCTCGACCAGCGCCGCCGAAGCGCGCGCGTTCGGCTACCTGACCGACGCGGACCTGGTCGTCATGAACCGCGACCACCAGCTCGCCGAGGCGAAGCGGCTCGTGCTGGAACTCGCCGACGCGGGCTACGTGCCGCCCGCGCGCGGCGCGAAGAACTGCTACGCGGCCGGGCGCGACGCGCTCGCGGCCCTGCGCGCGGGACTCTACATCATGCAGCAGGGCGGCTACATGAGCGAGTACGACCTGCACGTGTCTGGGAAGGTCGCGTGGGTCTTGTGCGGCGGCGACGTCTCTTCGGCGCAGTGGGTTGACGAGCACTACTTTCTCGACCTCGAACGAGAGGCTTTCGTCTCGCTCTGCGGCGAGGCGAAAACGCAGGAGCGCATCGCGCACATGCTTTCGACGGGGAAGCCTCTGCGGAATTAGAACGGTGCTCTCAGATGAAGTGAGAGAGTTGAACCACAGAGACACAGAGGCACAGCTAAGACAAAACCCGCTTCAAGCTATGCCTCTGTGTCTCTGTGGTTCAATCCCAGTTGATATAAACTCAACTCAAAAGGAAAAGCTCGGGGATGACTCGCGGGGTCGAAGAAGAGAGGCACGAAGGCGGGAGGGGGGAGCGGCGCGCGCTGTCCGGGCTCGAATACATGCGCCAGCTCATGACGGGCGAGCGCGAGCCTTCGGGGATGGCGCGTCTGATGAACATGCGTCTGGTCGAGGTCGAGGAGGGGCGCGCGGTCTTCTCGGTCGAGCCGGACGAGCGCCACTACAACGGCCTCGGCATCGCTCACGGGGGCTTGGCGGCGACGCTTTTGGACTCGGCTTTGGGCTGCGCCATCAACACGGTGATGCCCGCGGGCCGCGTCTTCACGACCCTGGAGATGAAGCTCAACTACGTCCGCCCGATGCGGCGCGAGACGGGCGAGGTGCGCTGCGAGGCCGTCGTGCTCCACGCCGGCTCGCGCGTCGCCACGGCCGAGGGGCGCATCCTTGACGGCGCCGGCAAACTCTACGCGCACGGCACGGCGACCTGCATGTTGTTCCGCGCGAGTTGAAAGGTGAAGGGATGAAAGTCGGCGACGTGGTGAGTTGGGAGCGCACGTTCACGGAGGAGGACGTGCGGCGGTTCGCGGAGTATTCGGGCGACGTGGGCGAGCACCACCTGCGGCCGGACGAGTCGGGGCGTCTGATGGTGCACGGGCTTCTGACGGCGACGCTGCCGACGAAGGTCGGCGGCGACATCAACTTCATCGCGCGCCAGTTGACCTTCCGCTTCCTGCGTCCCGTCTACAGCGGCGACACCGTCCGCTGCGAGGTGAAGATCGAGGGGCTGACCGAGGCGGGGCCGTACACGCAGCTCAAGTCCTCCTGGGTCTGCCGCAACCAGCACGGCAAAGAGGTGATGAACGGCGAGGCCGAGGGCGTCATCAAGATTTGAAATTTGAAATTAAGAGGGTTAAGTCGGAAAGAGGTTTTATGAGAGAGGCAGTGATCGTGGCGGGCGTGCGGACGGCGGTGGGGAAGGCGCCGCGCGGGAGTTTGAGAACCGTGAGGCCGGACGACATGGCGGCGGCCGTGATTGAGGAGCTGTTGAGGCGTGTGCCGGGGCTGCCGCCCGGTTCGATTGACGACGTGGTCATGGGCTGCGCCACGCCGGAGGGCGAGTCGGGGACGAACGTGGCGCGCATCGCGGCCCTGCGCGCGGGGCTGCCGCACGAGGTGCCGGCCGTGACCGTCAACCGCTTCTGCTCCTCGGGGTCGCAGACCATCGCGATGGCGGCGCAGTCGATCATGTCGGGCATGGCCGAGTGCGTCATCGCGGGCGGGACGGAGTCGATGTCGATGCTGCGCGGCAACACGAAGTTCCGGCCTAACCCTTACCTCGTCGAGCACAGGCCCGGCGTCTATTTGAGCATGGGCTTGACGGCCGAGAACGTCGCGCGCCAGTACGAGGTGACGCGCGAGGAGGCGGACGCCTTCTCCTACCGAAGCCACCAGCGCGCGCTCGCGGCGATTGCCGAAGGGAGGCTGAAGGACGACGGCATCGTCCCGCTCGAAGTCGAGGTGCGCGAGGCGGGCGGGGGCGGTGAAGTTAAAGAGAAGCGCTTCACGTTCGACACGGACGAGGGGCCGCGCCCCGACACCTCGCCCGAGGGGCTGGCGAAGCTCAAGCCCGTCTTCCACGTGAAGGGGACTGTGACGGCCGGCAACTCAAGTCAGACCTCGGACGGCGCGGCGGCGGTCGTCGTCATGTCGCGCGAGCGGGCCGAGGAGCTGGGCCTGAAGCCCCTCATGCGCTTCGTCTCGTACGGCGTGGGCGGCGTGCCGCCGGAGGTGATGGGCATGGGGCCGGTGGCGGCCGTGCCGAAGGCCCTGAAGCTGGCGGGGCTGAAGCTGGACGACATAGACCTCATCGAACTCAACGAGGCCTTCGCGTGCCAGGCCATCGCGGTGATGAGGGAACTCGGGATGGACGACGGGCGCGTGAACGTCAACGGCGGCGCGGTCGCGCTCGGCCACCCGCTCGGGGCCTCGGGCGCGAAGCTGACGGTGCAGCTCATGGGCGAGATGCGGCGTCGCAAGTCGCGCTACGGCCTCGTCACGATGTGCGTCGGCGGCGGACAGGGCGCGGCCACCGTCTTCGAGAATCTGCAAGAGGGGTAATAAGTGATAAGTGATAAGTGATGAGTGATAAGAAAGGACGGACGGGCCTTGTCTTTTCTTATCACTCATCACTCATCACTTATCACTTATCACTAAGGAACAGCGATGAGCTTTGACGACCCCTACGTCGGCTTTCAGGTCTCGCCGCGGGCGAGGGAGATTTACGGGAAGCTCGCGGCGTTCATGGAGGCGCACGTCTACCCGAACGAGGGGGAGTTTGAGCGGCAGGTGGAGGCGGGCGAGCGCTGGCGGCCCGTGCCCCTGATGGAGGAGTTGAAGGCGCGGGCGCGGGCCGAAGGCCTGTGGAACCTGTTCCTGCCGGAGAGCGAGTACGGGGCGGGCCTCTCGAATTTAGAGTACGCGCCGATGGCGGAGTTGATGGGGCGTTCGGTTCACTTCGCTCCGGAGGTCTTTAATTGCAGCGCGCCGGACACGGGCAACATGGAGGTGCTCGTCCGCTACGGCTCGGAGGAGCAGAGACGACTCTGGCTGCGGCCTTTATTGGACGGAGAGATACGCTCCTGCTTCGCGATGACCGAGCCGGAGGTCGCCTCGTCCGACGCGACGAACATCCGGGCCGGCATCAGGCGCGACGGCGGCGAGTACGTCGTCGACGGGCGCAAGTGGTGGACGAGCGGCGCGGGCGACCCGCGCTGCAAGGTCGCCATCTTCATGGGCAAGACCGACGCGGGCGCGCCGAAGCACAGGCAGCAGTCGATGATCCTCGTCCCGATGGACGCCGAGGGCGTGCGCGTCCGCCGGATGCTGACGGTCTACGGCTACGACCACGCGCCGCACGGGCACGCCGAGGTGACGTTCGAGAACGTGCGTGTGCCCGCTTCGAACATCATCTTAGGCGAGGGGCGCGGCTTCGAGATCGCGCAGGGCCGCCTGGGGCCGGGGCGGATACACCACTGCATGCGTTTGATCGGGATGGCCGAGCGCGCGCTCGAACTGATGTGCCGGAGGGCCTCGGCGCGCGTGGCGTTTGGTAAACCCATCGCGGCGCAGGGGACGATCCGTGCCGACATCGCGAAGTCGAGGATGGAGATCGAGCAGGCGCGGCTGCTCACGCTCAGGGCGGCGCTGAAGATGGACGCGCTCGGGAACAAGGCGGCGCGGCTTGAGATCGCGATGATCAAGGTCGTCGCGCCGAACGTCGCCCTCGCAATCCTCGACCGCGCGGTGCAGGCGCACGGCGGCGCGGGCGTCTCCGGGGACTTCCCGCTGGCGGCGATGTGGGCCAACGCGCGCACGCTCCGCCTCGCCGACGGCCCCGACGAAGTCCACGCCGAAGCCGTCGCGCGGATGGAGCTTCAGAAATACAGTGATAAGTGATGAGTGATAAGTGATAAGAGAAGAACAGGCGGGCCTTGTCTTTTCTTATCACTTATCACTCATCACTCATCACTTCTTAAGGGGTCGCTCATGATCGAAGTCGAGAGCGTCGAGAAGCTGAAGGAGTTCGTCGGGCGCGAGGTCGCGTTGAGCGAATGGGTCGAGGTCTCGCAGGAGAGGGTCGACGCGTTCGCGGAGGCGACCGAAGACCGGCAGTGGATTCACACAGACCCGGAGCGCGCGGCGCGCGAGTCGCCCTTCAGGCGAACCATCGCGCACGGCTTTTTGACGCTGTCGCTGCTGAGCGAGTTGATGAGACTGGCGGTGTCGTTGAAGGGCCTGCGGATGGGCGTCAACTGCGGGCTGAACCGCGTGCGGTTCGTCTCGCCGGTGCCCGCGGGCTCGCGCGTCCGCGGACGGTTCACGCTCAACGCGCTCGAAGAGATGAGGGGCGGCGCGCAGGCCACCTGGGAGGTCACGGTCGAGCGCGAGGGCGGCGACAAACCGGCCTGCGTCGCCGAGTGGCTGGTGCGTTACTACGTCTGAACAAGGGAAACGATGAGCGAAGAGAACGGCAACGCGCGGACGCGCACGGTCAGTTGGGAAGACCCGAAGGCGCTGGCCGGGGCGGCGCGCGGGCTGACGGGTTTGGAGTTTTTAAAGAAGGTCGCTGCGGGCGAGCTGCCGCGGCCGCCGATCAGCGCGCTGATGAACTTCGGGCTGGCGGAGATCGAAGAGGGGCGCGCGGTCTTCACGGTCGAGCCGGCCGAGTACCATTACAACCCCATCGGCGTGGTGCACGGCGGACTGGCGGCGACGCTTTTGGATTCGGCGATGGGGTGCGCGGTGCACTCGGTGCTGCCGGCCGGGGCGGGCTACACGACTCTGGAGATCAAGGTCAACTTCGTGCGCGCGCTGACGGCCGAGACCGGGGCGGTGCGCTGCGAGGCGCGCGTCATACACGTCGGCGGGCGCACCGCGACGGCCGAGGGCAAGGTGCTCGACGCCGCCGGCAAACTCTACGCGCACGCCACGACGACCTGCATCATCTTCAGGAATTGAGTCATCGACTCACTTGTTCATTGTGTCATTTACGATTTGACTCAATGAACAAATGAGTCGATGAATCATTGAATCAATGAATCAATCCCCCGACACGAGGCCGGTGCGCGAGAGCGAGCAGCTCGATTGGGAGTCGCTCGGCAAATACCTGCGCGCTCGCCTGCCGGAAGTTGTCGGGGGGGACGTCGAATTAACTTCGCCGCTCTCGGTCGAGCAGTTTCCGGGCGGGCATTCGAACCTGACGTACCTGATTCGTTTTGGCCCGAGTGAGTTCGTGATGCGTCGGCCGCCGTTCGGCCCGGTCGCGCCGAAGGCGCACGACATGGCGCGCGAGTTCCGCATCCTCGAGGCGCTGCACCCGGTCTTCCCGCTCGCGCCGCGGCCTTACCTTTTGTGCGAAGACGCGGAGGTCGTCGGCTCGGTCTTCTACCTGATGGAGCGGCGGCGCGGGATCGTCGTGCGCACGGAGGAGCCGCCCGCGCTCGATGGGAAACCTCGGGAACGCCGTCGCGCGAGCGCGGCGCTGGTGGACGCGCTCGCGGGGCTGCACGCGGTGGACGTGCGCGCGCACGGGCTCGAATCTCTGGGGAAGCCTGCGGGTTTCGTCGAACGGCAGGTGCGCGGCTGGGCCGAGCGCTGGCGGCGCTCGCAGACCGACGAGCTGCCTGAGATGGACGCGCTCGCCGCCTGGCTGTCAGAACGCTTGCCGTCCGGCCCCGAGAGGCCGACGCTCGTCCACGGCGACTACAAGTTGGACAACGTGATGCTCGACGCGTCCGACGTCGGAAGAGTCGTCGGCGTCTTCGACTGGGAGATGAGCGCGGTCGGCGACCCCCTAGTTGATTTGGGGATTCTGCTCGGCTACTGGGTGCACACCGCGACGGGCGACCGCCGCGACACGGTCTCGGCGGTGACGAACCGCGAGGGCTGGTTCGCGCGCGACGAGCTGCTCGAACGTTACGGCGCGCGCACGGGCGCGGACTTGTCGGGCGTAGGCTTCTACGAGGTCTTCGCCGTCTTCAAGCTCGCGGTCGTCCTGCAACAGATCTTCTTCCGCTACCGGCGCGGCCAGACCGACGACCCGCGCTTCGCGGTCTTAGGCGAGCGCGTCTCGTGGCTCGCGCGCATCGCGACGGAGTTGGCTGAAAAGCAGTAGGCAGTAGGCAGATGGCAGTAGGCAGTTAAATCCTTAATGACGAGGATCGTGAGTTAATGCCTCAATGTTCGCGACGCGGAGCGAACTGCCAACTGCCAACTGCCAACTGCCTACTATTCTTATGAACATCAACGCCGCAATCTTGTGGGAGCAGGGCGCGCCGCTGTCGGTGGAGGCGGCGGAGCTGGGCGGGCCGCGCGCGGGCGAGGTCCTGGTCGAGGTGAAGGCCGCGGGCGTGTGCCACAGCGACCTGCACCCCGCGCGCGGCGAGTGGCCCGCGCGGACGCCGCTCGTGCTCGGGCACGAGGGCGCGGGCGTCGTGCGCGAGGTCGGCGAGGGCGTGCAGGCGTTGAGGCCGGGCGACCGCGTCGTCTTCTGCTGGGCGCCGCCGTGCGGCGTGTGCCCGCCGTGTAAAGAGGGGCGGCCCGTCCTCTGCGACCGCCTGGAGCGGACGACGTACCGCAACCGCCTGCCGGCGGGAGACACCCTGTTGAGCGCGCGCGGGCAAAGGCTGGCGCACTACAACGGCACGGCCTGCTTCGCGGACTTCGCGGTGGTGGCGGAGGAGGGCCTGATCCCGGTCGCGGACGACGTGCCGTTCGAGGCCCTGGCGACGCTCGGGTGCGCGGTCGTGACGGGCGTGGGCGCCGTCTTCAACGCGGCGCGGCCCGAGCTGGGCGCGCGGGTCGCCGTCATCGGCGCGGGCGGCGTCGGACTCAACGTCGTGCAGGGCGCAAGGCTCGCGGGTTGTGAGACGGTGGTCGCGCTCGACACGCGGGCGGAGCCGCTGCGCCTCGCGCGCGAGTTCGGCGCGACCGAGGTGTTTGACGCGACGGGGGAGAGAGTGAACGAACAGGTTCGGGAGTTGACCGGCGGGCGCGGCGCAGACTACGTCTTCGACACGGTGGGCGCGCCCGCGACGCTCGCGCAGGCGCTGACGCTGGCGCGCAAAGGGGGCACGGTCGTCGTGACGGGCCTGTCGCGGCTCGACGCGCTCGCCTCGTTCCCGCTCTTCCCCTTCGTCATGCAGGAGAAGCGGCTCGTCGGCTCGGTCTACGGCTCCGGCCAGCCTGCCCGCGACGTGCCGCGCCTCGTCGAACTCTACCGCGAGGGCAGGCTGAAGCTCACCGAACTCGCCACGCGCACTTATCAACTCGAAGAGGTCAACGAAGCGCTCGACGCACTCGCCGACGCCCGGGGCGCGCGCGGGATTATCCGTTGGGAGTAGGCAGTAGGCAGTAGTCATACCGACTTGCGAGATGGGATAAGGCCCCTCCTCGCCGGGAGCGCGGGCATCCCTGCCCGCCTGAGCGCGCCAGCGCGAAAGCTGAGAAGCTTTAAATCTCAACGTCGAACTAAAGAGAAAGACGGTCAGCGCGCTTTCGCGCGCTTGCGGGCAGGGATGCCCGCGCTCCCAGCTTTAAGCGGCCTTATTTTATTCTGCAAGTCGGTATCAGTAGTCGGTAGAAAGACAAGGCGGCGCGCCCGGCCTGAAGGCTGAGACGCGCCGCCTGTCTTTCCCACTGACTACTGACTCTGTCGTTTCTACTGACTACTAGCTTACCAGCAGCACCTTGCCGCTGCGGCCGGGGCGCTCGGAGTGTTCGGCGGCGGCGAGGATTTCGGAGAGCGGGTACTCGGCCTCGACGGGCGGGACGATCTCGCCGGTCGCCATCGAGCGGAGCATCTCTCCGGCGACCGCCTGCTGGCGCTCGGGCGGGGCGGTGTGCATCCAGTCGCCGAGCCAGAAGCCGCGCACCGTCGAGGAGGTGAAGATCATGCGGCCGCTGTCCAGAGGGATCGGCTGGCCCGAGAGCAGGCCGTAGACGAGCATCACGCCGCCGCGCCCGAGCGCGCGCGCGACCGCGGCGCCCGTCTCGCCGCCGACCGCGTCGATGGCCTTCCGCAGACCTTGCTTGCCGGTTATCTCACGGACGCGCTCGGGCACGTCCTCTTCGTCCGTGCAGATAACTTCGTCCGCGCCGAGCGCCTTCAGCTCCTCGCCCTGCCCGCGGCGGCGCACGACGTTGATGGTCTTGAAGCCGCGCTGCTTCGCGATCTGCAGGACGACGCGGCCGAGCGTGGAGCCCGCGGCGGTCTGCAGGAGCCACTCGCCCGGCTCCAGGGCGAGCTCTTCGACGGTCATGATCCAGGCCGTCAGAGGGTTGACGACGAACTGCGCGGCCGTCTGGTCTTTGACCGCGTCGGGCACGGGGATGAGCCTTTCGGCCGGGGCGACGACGAACTCGGCCCAGGTGCCCGCGACGCCGAGCGGGATCACGCGCTGGCCCGCGCGCAAGGTTGTGACGCCCTCGCCGACCTCGGCGACCTCGCCCATGCCTTCGAGTCCGGGCGTCGCGGGCGGCACGGGCAGCGAGCCGTAGAGTCCGCGCACCGTCAGAAGGTCGGACGGGTTGATGGGGCGCGCGCGCATTCTCACCAGAACCTGGCCCGCGCCCGGCTCCGGCTTCTGAACCTCTTCGACCTTCAGCACCTCGGCCGGGTTGCCGAACTCGTGAAACCTGACGCTCTGCATAAGTTGTCTCCTTCAAAGAAAGTGGGCAGCAGGCAGATGGCAGTAGGCAGTTGAAAGACTCGCCGGCAGAAATCCTGATATAACCTTTCAACTTTCGTAATGCGGGATGAACTGCCTACTGCCATCTGCCTACTGCCTTACTCTTCATCCTTCCAAAGCGACGCGCAAGTCGGGCGGTATCTCGACGGGGCGGCCGTCGCGCATGACGACGACGGTCATCGTGCCCTCAATCGCCAGCTCTTCGGAGGCGTCGAAGACCTTGTAGTCGTAGCGTATCGAGGTGCGGCCGAGTTTGCCGACGGTGAAGAGGAGGCGGAAGGGCGCGTCGAGCGCGAGGACGCGTCTGAACTGGCACTCGACGTGGACGCGCGGGAAGTCGTAGGTGCGCTCGCGCAAATCGAGCGGCCGGCCCAGCCCGCGCAGCAGCTCGCCCTCTGCCTCCTCGACGATCTCGAAGATGCGCGGGAAGTGCAGCCGCCCGGCCGCGTCCGCGTCGGCCCAGCGCAGGCGGCGTTTGAACTCTACGGTCGGTGGCGGCATCGGGGGTTGAGTGTAGCAGAGAATGGCAGCCGCAGAGACACAGAGGCACAGCTTGTCGACTTAATGTCTTCAAAGCTGTGCCTCTGTGTCTCTGCGGTGAACAACTCTTAGAAGTTGAAGCGGACGCCGAACTGTAACTGCCGCGGGTTGGAGGCCGAGGTGAAGCCGAGCGGGTCGGTCGGCGCGGCGCCGCGGCGGCCGCGGGCGGGCGTCGAGGCGAGCACGCGCAGCTGGTCTACGGGGAGGCTCCCGACCACGTTGTTGATGCCCGCGAGGTTCGTCCGGTTGAAGAGGTTGAAGCCCTCGAACGTCAGCTCAAGGAACTTGTCCTCGCCGAAGTGGAAGCGGCGCGCGAGCCGCGCGTCGAAGCTGTAGAAGGGCTCGCCCAGCCCGGTGTTGCGCCCGACGGTGAACGGGCGGTCGGACTGCGAGCGGCCGTCGTTGTTGGCGTCGAAGCCGAGCAGGAGGTTGAACGGGCGGCCCGAGCCGGCGATGAAGATCGGCGAGAAGACCCAGTCGCCGAGAATCTTGTCCGCGGCCGAGTCGCCTTCGAAGGGACTCCCGAAGACGCCGCTGAAGACCGCGCGGTGGCGCTGGTCGAAGGCCGAGACGGCGCGGTCTGCGCGGACGTTCAGGGGGTTCTCCGCCGACCAGTCGCTGTTGAAGTCGGTCACCTCGTCGATGGACTTGGCGAAGGTGTAGTGCGCGTTGAGGCTGAAGTGGTTGGCGAAGCGGCGCTGCACCGAGACGGTGAAGGCGTGGTAGAACGAGTTCGCCGAAGACTCGTAGACGTTGTCCTGTAGGCGCAGAGGGTTCAGGAAGTCGGACGAGGTGGCCGTGCCCGTGCAGGTCGCGGGGTTGGCGCCGATGCGGAAGAAGCAGGGCTCGTTCGTGCCCGCCACGACGAGCGAAGCCTTGTACTGGTTGATGTCGCGGTTGCGCGTCAGGTGCAGGCCGCGCGTGAAGAGGTAGCTCACCTCCAGGGAGATGCCGCGCCCGATGTCCTGCTGGAGGCCCGTGCTCGCCTGATACGAGGTCGGCGTCTCGTAGTGCGGCTCGACGCGGAAGCGCACTTCGAGCGGCGCGTTCGGGCGCGGCGTGATGCCGAACTGCGCGAGGTCGGAGGCCACGATGGGGCGGTTGCCGATGATGCCCTGCGCCAGGAGCGTCTGGTAGATGGTGAACGAGGAGGGCACGCCGAGCGCCGCCGAGGTGGCCGTGGCGAGCACGATGTTGATGGGGTCGCCGGGGATGCCGCTCAGAGTCTTCGTGACGTTGGCGACCGAGTAGATGGTGTAGCCGGTGAATATCCCCGCGCCGCCGCGGATGACGGTCTTGCCGCTCGCGAAGGGCGACCACGAGAAGCCCGCGCGCGGCTGGAAGTCGTTCTTGTCGAGCGGCATGTAGAACGGCTCGTCGCTGATCGAGTAACGCAGGCCGTAGTTGAGCGTCAGGTTCGGACGCACCTTCCAGGTGTCCTGCCCGTAGAGCGCGTAGCGGTACGTGAACGAGTTGACCTCGGGCGTGCCGAAGCCCTGCTGGTAGACGATGGGCAGGTTGAGGTTGAAAGCCTGCAGGGCGTTAATCGGCGTGTTCACGTTGGTGAGGAGCGCCGGGTTGTTCGCCGTCAGGAAGGCGCGCAGGGAGGTGAGCGTCGCGGCCGGGATGAGGTTGGCGAGGGGGATGTTCGGGCCGAAGTTGAAGCGGCCGCCGAAGAACGTCTCGTTCCCCGAAGAGACGTCCGACGCCTGGAACGAGCCGCCGAACTTCCACGTGTGTCCGCCGACGACGTGCGAGACGTTGTCGGCGATCTCGTAGTCGCGCTGGAGCGTGTGCGAGGCGAGGAAGATGTCGCGGTTGAAGAAGCCGAAGCCCTCGATGTTGAACTCGGGGCCGACGGGGTCGTTCGGGATGACGTCGAAGTCAAGGTAGCGCCACTGGAGTTTCAGCTCGTTGAAGGTGTTGCCGCTGAACTGGTGGTTCTCGGAGAAGAGCACGCCGCCGTTGAGGGTGTCGAGCGTGCGGCCGCGCGAGACGGCCGTCAGGGCGCCGGCCGCCTGGTTCTCGAACGTCGAGTCGTTGAGGCTGAAGCGCAGGTACGCCTGGTCGCGGTCGCTGAAGTTGTGGTCGAAGCGCGCGCCGAAGGTCGTCTGCCTGGACTGGAAGGGAAACTGGCCCGAGGCGTTCGTGAAGAGGTTGACGGTGCGCGGGAAGTTGGCCGAGGTCGTCGTCAGCGTCCCGCGCAGGGAGGTGGCGAGCGCCGCGAAGGGCGTGCCCGCCAGGCCGTTGAAGAGCTGCTCCTGCGAGGCCGTCGTCTGGAAGATGCGGTTCGTGTTGAGCAGGTTGACGAACGAAGTCTCGTCCTGCGTGAAGCGTTCGAGCGAGGTGAAGAAGAAGGTCTTGTCCTTACTGATCGGCCCGCCCAGGGAGCCGCCCCACTGCTGGCGGCTGAAGGGAGACTTGGTCGTCGGGTTGAAGTCGAAGGCGTAGCGCGCGTCGAAGCGCTCGTCGCGGAAGAGGCCGAAGGCGGAGCCGTGGAAGCGGTTCGCACCCGACTTCGAGACGATGTTGACGATGCCGCCGGCCGCGCCGCCGAACTCCGCGTTGTAGGAGTTGCGCAAGACCTGGAACTCCTGCACGCCCTCCTGCGCGATGGTCGCCTCGACGCCGCCCGAGACGGTGTTGGTGCTGCCGCCGTCCACGGCGACGAGGTTGCCGCGGCCGTTGTTGCCGCCGAAGGAGAGGCCCGAGTT
>Ga0213876_10000054_pt1 | contig 136221 bp, 105 predicted proteins | sample BarmaccomBMRX_R9_FD_160113 | JGI IMG/M metagenome (GOLD analysis project Ga0213876, IMG submission 160113) | Root-associated microbial communities from Barbacenia macrantha in rupestrian grasslands, the National Park of Serra do Cipo, Brazil - RX_R9 | ecosystem: Host-associated > Plants >... | reverse complement strand
ACGACGTAGAAGAGCGTCTTGTCGTCCCCGGCCCACGCCACGCTCGACACGCGCTCGGCGATCTTCGTCGCCGCGCCGGTGCGGAGGTCTTTAACGTAGAGGCTGTACTCGCGGTAGCCGGTCTCGTCGGTCGTGTAGGCGAGGAGGTTCGTGTCCGAGGTCACGTCGAAGTCGCCGACGGCCATGAAGCTGTGCCCCTTCGCCATCTCGTTCAGGTCGAGGAGCACCTGCTCGGGCGCCTCCATCGTCCCCCGGCGCCTGGCGTAGACCGGGTACTGCTTTCCCTGCTCGGTGCGCGTGTAGTAGAGGTAGCCGCCCAAAGGCCACGGCACGTTCGTGTCCGTCTCCTTGATGCGCGCGAGCATCTCCTTGTAGAGCCGCTCCTGCAACTCGGCCGTGCCCTTCATCATCGCGTCCGTGTAGGCGTTCTCGGCCTCCAGGTAGGAGATGACCTCCGGGTTCTTCTTGTCGCGCATCCAGAAGTAGTCGTCCGAGAGCTTGACGCCGTGGACTTCCGACGTGCGCGGGACTTTCTTCGCCACCGGCGGCGCGGGCGGCGCGGCCGAGCCGTTCGTCTGTGTCTGTGCCATAGTCTGGGTGCCGGCCGGGATGACGGCCGCCAGCAGGAGCGCCGGCAGGAGGCTGAGCCTTTTCATCTTGAGCCCTTTCATCTTTCGCGTGTCCGAGGATTCCGACGGAATGTGCGCGGCGGATTATAAATAAGGCAAAAGGCAGAAAGCAAAAGGCAAGGCGTGAACCGTGAACCGTAAACCGTGACAAGTTAAAGGCAGCTTTTTCTTGTCACGGTTTACGGTTCACGCCTTCCTTTGCCTTTTTCCCTCCCCCGGTTGTACGCTCTCCGCGAACGCGCGGGCGAATGTTCGAGACCCCCCGGCCGCCCCGCGCGTGCAAAGTCTCCGACAGTCTCACGGCTGTACGTCCCCGAAAACTTTTCCGGCCACTCCCCCGAAGGGTTTCTAAAAATGCCCGAACTCATCACGCCCAGACGCCGCCCCGCGCGCGGCGCGCTCCTGTGCGCGGCCGCGCTCCTGCTGGCCCTCGCGCCCGCCGCCCTCGCGCAGAAGGAGGCGCCCGCCACCGTCGCGGGGCGCGTCACCGACGGCGAGCGCGCCGCGCCCGGCGTCACGGTCATGCTCATCTACAACGAGCCCCCGCAGCGCTTCCGGATAGCGACGCGCGCGAAGACCGACGCCGACGGCCGCTTCCTCCTGACCAACGTCGCGCCCGGCCGCTACCAGATTCTGCCGGTCGCGCCCGCCTACGTCGTCGAGGGGATCAACTCGGGCTACCCGCCCGGCCGCCCGCTCAACGTCAACGCCGGCGAGGAGGTCAAGGACATCGACTTCAAGATGGAGGCGGGCGGCGTCATCACGGGCCGCGTCACGGACGCCGACGGCAACCCGGTCGTCGCCGAGCCGGTCGCGGTCGCGCCCGTCGAGCAGCCCCTCGGGCCGCCGAGCTTCAACTTCGACCAGCGCGACCAGATGACCGACGACCGCGGCGTCTACCGCCTCTACGGCCTGCCGCCCGGGAGCTACCGCGTCTCGGTCGGGCGCGCCGACGACTCGGGCGCCGTCAGCTTCGGCCGGCGCAAGCTCTTCCGCCGCACCTTCTACCCGGACGCGACCGAGCAGGAGCAGGCGCGCGTCGTCGAGGTCAAGTCCGGCATCGAGGCCACCGACGTTGACATCAAGGTCGGCAGCGCGCTGAAGACCTACAGGGTCTCGGGCCGCTTCGTCACGGCCGACACGGGCCAGCCGGTCGCGGGCATCACGGTCGCCTACGGCACCGTGGACGCGCAGGGGCGGCGCACGGGCGGCTACGGCGGCGGCACGACGACGAACGCGCGCGGCGAGTTCGTGACCGAGGGGCTCGCCCCCGGCCACTACTCCGTCTTCGCCTCCAACTCGTTCCAGCAGCAGGCGCCGACCCAGTTCTACAGCGACCCCGTCCTCTTCGAGGTCGCGGACGCGGACGTGTCGGGGCTCACGGTCAAGCTCAAGCTCGGCGCGACCGTCTCGGGCGTCGTCACCATCGAGGGCGCGGCCGACCGCGCCGCCGCGGCGCAGATGCTCTCGGCCGTGCGCGTCTACGCCTTCGTCGAGCCGACCCGGCAGCGGCCGGTGGCGTCGGGCGGCCCCACGCGCCCGGTCAGCGTCAACCCCGACGGCACGTTCAGCGTGACCGGCCTGAGCCCGGGTAAGCTCCGCGTCGGCGTCATGAACGAGACGGTCAAGGGGCTCACGATGGCACGCATCGACCTGAACGGCGCGAACGTCGCCGGCGGCTTCGAGGTGTCCGAGGGGGCACAGGTCACGGGCCTTCGCGTCATGCTGACGTTGGGGAGGGCGACCATCGTCGGGCAGACGACCTACCTCAACGGGGCGCCGCCGCCGGGCGCCCGCGTCATGGCCTACGCGCGCCCCTCCGGGGCCGCGCCGGGCACCGCCCCGACGCCCTCGACCCAGGTGGACGCGCGCGGCTTCTTCCGCATCGAGGGGGTGCCGCCGGGCGAGTACGACGTCATCGTCAACGTCCTCATCTTCAGCGCCGGCAGCGTCCGCCCGAGCGCCAGCCAGCCGCAGCACGTCGTCGTCGGCGACGGCGGCGAGGTGAAGGTCTCGCCCGTCGTCGATTTTCAATCGAACCCGACCCCGCCCGTCCGGAGGAGAGAACCTTGAAAGCCCCTCGCACGCCCCGCGTCAAGATGTTGTGCAAGACCCCCGCCGCGCTCCTCCTTCTCTCACTGCTCGCGCCGGCCGCGGCCCGCGCGCAGGCGCCGCAGAAGAGGCAGACGCCGACCCAGACGGCCGCGGCCGTCACCGCCGCCGCAACGCCGACGCCCGCGCCGCGGGGCGCGCTCGCGGGGCGCGTCGTCGGCGAGTCGGGCGAGCCCATCCCGGAAGTCCCCGTCTCGCTGGCGCCGCGCATCTCCGGAGTGCGCAGGGGCGGCCCGGACTACACGGTCGCGGCCGACGAGTCGGGCGGCTTCCGCTTCGAGGGGCTCGACCCCGGCCTCTACGAAGTCTACGCGTCGCTGCCCGGCTTCGTCACCGAGACCGACGTGCAGACGGGGCGCTCGCTCGGCCCCTACCGCCCCGGCGACAACGTCACCGTCCGGCTGGTCAAGGGCGGGGTCGTCACCGGCACGGTCACCGACGGCCTGGGGCAGCCGCTCGTCTCGCTCAACGTGCGCGCCGTGCGCGTGCGCGACCTCGACGGCGGCCAGCCCGCCATCCCCTTCTCCTCCGGCGGCGGCGAAGACCGCACGGACGACCGCGGCGTCTACCGCATCTACGGGCTGCGCCCCGGGCTCTACATCGTCTACGCGGGCGGCTACCTCAGCACGTCCTTCCCCTTCGGCGGGGGCTCCGGCGAGGTGGCGACCTTCTACCCTTCGGGGACGCGCGACACCGCGGCCGAGGTCGCCGTGCGCGGCGGGCAGGAGTCGGGCGGGATCGACATCCGCCTGCGCGACGACCCCGCGCGCCGCATCACCGGCACCGTCGATTCGCCCACCGGCTCGCTCGGCGAGATGGGCGTCGGCGTCAACCTCGTCTACGCCTCGACGGCGATCACCGCCGGCGCGGCCTTCGTCAGCGCGATTAACCCGGGCGACCGCTCCTTCTCCTTCGACAGCGTCGCCGACGGCGAGTACGACTTGCAGGCGACGGTCAACGGGCGCGACGGGATAACGCTCGCCTCCGCGCCGCAGCGCGTCTCGGTGCGGGGCGCCGACGTGACGGGCCTGCGCCTGACGCTCGCGCCGCTCGCCTCGGCCTCGGGCACAATGCGCTTCGAGCCGGCCGCCGAGCCCGGCCGCCCCGCCCCGGAAAGCTGCAAGGCAGTTCGCGCCACACAGCTCCCGCAGGAGACGCTCGTCACGGCCTCGGCCGCCGCGGGGCAGCGCTTGAAGCCGGGGGGCGTCTTCTCGCGCACCTCCCTGCCGCAGAGCGCGACGCCCGACGACGCGGGCGCCTTCAACGTCCGCGGGCTCGAAGCGGGCCGCTACCGCCTCTCCGTCCGCCTCTTCGACGAGGCGCTCTACGTGCGCTCCATCCAGGCGCCCGCGCCCGCCGCAACGCCGCCGCCGCGCGCCGCGGGGGCCGGGGCTCAGCGCACGACGACGACCGCGACGGCTGCGACGACAAACGCCGCCCCGCGCGACGTGTTCGACGTGAAGGCGGGTCAGCAGTTCTCGGGCCTCGTCGTGCGCGTCGCGGAGGGCGCCGCCTCCTTCGCCGGGAGCGTGGCCGCGGCCGAGCCCGCCGCGGGCGCGCCGCCCGTCCCGCTGCCTCCCTTCTCGCAGCTCCGCGTCCACCTCGTCCCGCAGGAGCGCGAGCGCGCCGAAGACACCCTGCACTACTACGAGGCGCCGGTCGCGTCGGACGGCACCTTCGCCTTCAAGAACCTCGCGCCCGGCCGCTACCTCGTCCTCGCGCGCCCCTTCGTCGCCGAGCCCGGCGAGAGCGCGCCGCGCCCCGCCGCCCTCGACACGGCCGCACGCGCCAACCTCCGCCGCGAGGCCGAGTCGGCGAATACGATTGTCGAGCTGCAACCCTGCCAACGCACCGCGGACTTCGTCCTCCGCTTCCCGCCGCCGGCACCGGCGACGAAGTAAGACGGCCCTTTGTTTTCAGAGTCGAGTGTGAAGTAGAAGGCATCTCACCACAGAGACACAGAGACACGGCTTGAAGACTTATTGCATCAAGCCGTGTCTCTGTGTCTCTGTGGTGAAAAATTCTTACGGGAGTCGCGCCTGAGAGAAACCCCTCAAACCTCCCTCACGACCAACCCGTCGCGGGCGACGTTCCATTTCAAAACTTCGGCGCCCTCGCGCGCGGCGAGCGCCGTCTCGACCGACTCGCGGCCGCCCTCTTCGCAGAGGAAGGCGATGCAGCCGCCGCCGCCCGCGCCGCAGACCTTCGCCGCGACCGCGCCGCTGGCGAGCGCCGTCTCGACCAGCTCCTCCATGTGCGGCGTCGTGATGTTGGGCGCGAGCCGCTTGCGGTTCGGGTAGGCCGCGCGCATCACCTCGCCCACGCGCGCCCAGTCGCCGGCCACGAGCGCCCCGCGCACCTCGCGCGCCGCGTCGCGGATCTTCTCGAAGATGTCGAAGACCTCCGGGTCGCCGTCGATGTGGCGCTTGAACATCTCCCAGTTGTTGATGCCCGAGAGCCGCGGCTCGCCCGTGTAGCAGACGACGACCCGCTTCTCCAGCTCCCCCGGCTCGACGTGCAGGGCCTCGCGCCGGATGCCGTCGGGGTCGAACCGGACGGAGTTGACCCCGCCGTAGAAGGCGCCGTAGTAGTCCTGAAAGCCCGCGGGCACACGGATGACCGTGGACTCGACGTTGGCCGCGATGACGATGAACTTCGACGGCGGGTAGCGGTCGCCGACGAAGCGGTTCAGAGCGCCGATGCAGGCGATGGCGAGCGCGCTCGACCCGCCGAGCCCGGCGCCCGCGGGCGCCTTCGATTCGGCGACGAGGTGGAAGCCGGCCTCGGGCTTGAAGAAGTGGACGAGCTTCGCGATGAGTTCGAGCCGCTCCTCGCGCGCCAGCTCCTCAACCGCCGCGAGGCTCGTCTCGAACGTGACGCCGCGGTCGCGCGACTCCAGGATGATCTGGTCGTCCGCGCGCGGCTCGATGCGGCAGGTGGCGTCGAGCGAGACGGCGAAGTTGACGGTCGTCGCGCCGGGGTGGAAGAGGTAGAGCGGCCAGATGTCGATGGTGCCCCCGGCCAGGTCTACCCTCGTCGGGGCTGTGGCTTCGATAGTCATAATGTTCAAATGACGAGTGATGAGTGATGGGTGATGAATTAAGAACTGTCTTCAATTCATCACTCATCACTCATCACCCATCACTTATCACTGGCTTGTTCTCCTTGCTTCTGCTTCGGCGCCTCCTTGGGGCGCGCGAGCGGGTGCGGGATCAGTTCGTGCAACTCGTCCTTGATCTCGTGGAGTCTGACCTCGGCGGCCTGCTCGAACTTCTGGATGGCCTCGGGGCTCGCCTCCTCGACCTTCTTCGAGAGCCAGTACTTCTCCGCGAAGTAGAAGCCGCCGATGCCGAGGACGATGACGGCGACGACGACGCCCAGCAGGACGTAGCTCAGGTCGTGGATGTTGCCGACCAGCGTGTAGATGGCCGTGTGGAAGACGAAGCCGGCGCCCGAGAGCACGAGCACCCACACGAAGCAGCTCGCGCACGAGAGCAGGAGGAAGCGCGGGTACTTCATCTTCGCCACGCCGTAGAAGGCGCACGAGCCCCAGCGCAGCCCGTAGGTGAACTTCGAGATGAAGATCGACATCACCCCGAACTTGTCCCTCAGCCTCTCCAAGCGGGGGCGCGCCGCGCAGTAGAAGCGGTACTTCTTCACCTTCGAGCGGCCCGCGCGCCCGAGCGCGTAGGCCACGTTGTCGCTCGCCACGCCCGCCAACGTCCCCACCGCCAGCACCAGCGGGAAGCTGTAGTCGCCGAACGCCTGCCCGTGCGCCAGCACGCCCGCCAGCAGCAGCGTGATGTCGCCCTCCGCCATCGTCAGAAAGAAGATGGCCGGCAGCCCGAACGTCGAGACCAGTTGGTTGACGTAGTTGAAATCCATAAGATGAGTGATGAGCGATGAGTGATGAGTGATGAGTTAAAAGCCGCGTGCCTTCAACTCATCACTCATCACTCATCACTCATCACTTTCCTTCTGGGGTTTGACCACGAGCACGGGGCAGCGCGCGTGGCGGACGACCGACTCGGCGGTCGAGCCGAACAGGATGCGACCCAAACCCGTGCGGCCGTGCGACGAGATGACGATGAGGCCGGCGCCGTGCTCCTCGGCCGCGCGGACGATCTCGGCGGCCGGCTCGCCGCGCGCGATCACGTCCTCGACCTCCACGCCGTCGAACTCCGCGCTCTTCGAGAAGGCGGGCAGGTCGCGCGCCGCCGACTCCTCCAACTGCCCGCCCAGCTCGGCCGCCGGCAGGGGCTCCGCCAGCGGCGTCCAGCCGACCGGCTGCACCACCGGCTCGACGACGTGCAGGCAGACGACCCGCGCCCCCAACAGCCGCGCGAACTCGGCCGCCACCGGCACGGCGTGCCGCGCGCACTCGCTGAAGTCCGTCGGCAGCAGGATGGAGCGAACGTCCATAATTTAATGATGAATGCCGAGTGATGAATGATGAATTATTCTAGCCGTATACAAGAGGGGATAAATGGCTAATCGTCGTGCGGTCTGACTTTAATTCATCATTCCGCATTCATCGCTCATCATTTCCGCCGTGCATTCTACACGCAGAGTGAGTTGTTTGACAGCCCCCCGCCCCTTTGTTACCATCACGGCCGTCCAAGTCCGGCTCCAAAATCCGTTTTTAAGCTCTTGAGGCAGAAGGCTTTGAGATGAGCGCGCCGTCGCCAAACGAACAGCTTTACGTGGGCGTTGAACTCTGCGCGTCGTCGGCGCGCGCCGCGCTCGTCAACCCGGCCGGCGAGGTGCTCGCGAGCCGCGAGGCGGCGCTCGCGGGCGGCGACCTCGCCCCGCAGATCGCGCGCCTCGTCTCGGAGCTGCGCGACTCGGCGCCCGCGCCCGCCAGGGCCATCGGCGTCGGCGTCCCCGGCCTGGTCAACCCGCAGACGGGCCGCGTCGTCATCTCCTCGGACATCCCCGCGGTCGTGCGCGAAGACCTGCGCGCCGCCCTCGCGCAGGCGACGGGCCTGCCCGTCGCGCTCGACAACGACGCCAACGCGGGCGCCCTGGGCGAGTACGCGGCCGGCGCCGGGCGCGGCAGCCGCAACATGTTCTACGTCACCATCGGGACGGGCATCGGCGGCGCGCTGATCCTCGACGGCCGCCTGTGGCACGGGGCCTCCGGCTTCGCCGGCGAGTTCGGGCACATCACCATCGACCCCGAGGGCATCGAGTGCACCTGCGGCAACGTCGGCTGCCTGGAGACAGTCGCCTCCGCCCCGAACATCGTCCGCCGCACGCACGAGCGCCTGATGCGGGACTCGACCTCCTCGCTCTCGCGCCTCGGGCTCAACAAGAACTTTACGGCCGCCGACATCGCGCACGAGGCGCGGGGCGGCGACGACTTCGCCGCGATGATGATGGCGCGCACCGGCCGCTACATCGGCACGGCCATCGCGGCCGTCATCAACCTCCTCAACACCGAGCGCGTCGTCCTCGGCGGCGCCGTGATGGACGCCGGCGAGATCATCCTCGACCCCATCATCCAGGAGGCGCGCCGCCGCTCCTTCCAGCCCAACTTCGAGTCCACCCAGATCGTCGCCGCCACCCTCGGCCACGACGCCGTCCCCATCGGCGCCGCCCTCCTCGCCCGCGACGCCGCGCAGCAGGGCGGCTGAATCACACGCGAACAGAGAACCCCGCCGGCGGCCCCTGCGTTTCAGAGTTTTAAGGAGGCGCGAGAACCCATGCCCTTCATCACCGCGACGCGAGAGGACGGGGCGACGCTGCTCGTCAACGTGGACAGGATTCAGTACGTGGCCTACCAGGACGCGGCGGGGCAGGAGGTCTTGAGCGTCGTCTTCGACGCCAACCCGCCGGCGCAGGGGCGCCCGGGCACGAACGAGATCGTCGTCCACGGCGAGGAGGCGCGGCGCGTGTGGGCGGCGCTGGGCAGCATGCTCGGGCTCTAGCGGGGCTTGTCTTCGCGCGGTGCGGTTTGCGATGATACGCGCGTGAAGAGTTTCTTCGAGACCGACGCGGGGGGCGGCGCGGGTCTGAGCCGGCAGCGCTGGGCGCGGCTCGCCTTCATCCTGCTCGTCTGGACGCTGGTCGGCCTCTTCTTCTCCAGCCAGGTCTACTTCTACTGGCTCGGCACGCCCAAGCAGATGTCCCTGCTGCGCTCGCTCGCGTGGCAGATGACGGCGGTCGTCATCTTCGCGCTCTCGACGCCGCTCGTGCTCCTGCTCGCGCGCCGCTACCGCGTCGAGCGCCAGACGTGGCGCCGCGCCGTCCCCGTCCACCTGCTCGCGGGCACCGGCATCTGCGCGGTCTGGGCCGCCTTCCACATCCTCCTCGACATCTACTTCAACGGCAACCTCGACGCCTTCGAGTGGCGCCACCTCCCGCGCATCGTCTTCCTCAACATCGACCGTGAGCTGCTCATCTACTGGATCATCGTCGTCGTCAGCCACGCGGCCGACTACTACCAGCGCTACCGCGAGGGCGAGCTGCGCGCCTCGCAGGCACAGTTGCAGGCCCTGAAGATGCAGCTCCACCCGCACTTCCTCTTCAACGCCCTGCACTCGATCTCCGCGCTCGTCCACTCCGACCCGGACGCGGCCGACAAGATGATCGCTAGATTAGGCGACTTCCTGCGCCTCACGCTCGACTCGGCCGCCGCGCAGGAGGTGCCGCTCCGGCAGGAGCTTGAGTTCCTCAACTGCTACCTCGACATCGAGCGCACGCGCTTCCGCGACCGCCTGACGACGCAGATCGAGGCCGAGCCGCAGGTCTTGGACTGCGTCGTGCCGAACCTCATCCTCCAGCCCATCGTCGAGAACGCCATCCGCCACGGCGTCTCGCAGCGCGCCTCGTGCGGCCACGTCGAGGTGCGCGCCGCGCGCGCCGGCGACGCGCTCCGCCTGGAAGTCCGAGACAACGGGCGCGGCCTGCCCGAGGGCGTCGGGGTCGCACGCGCCAAGCAGGGCGGCGGGGTCGGCCTCGCCAACACGCGCGCGCGCCTGCAACAGCTCTACGGCAACTCCTACCACTTCGAAATCTCGAACGTGCCGACGGGCGGCGCCATCGTCACGCTCGAGTTCCCGCTGCACGGCTCAACGTCCGAGCCCGGCGCCGAACACGCCCCCTCCATCGACGCCGCGCCCCCCGGCAAACCCCGCGCCGCCGGAGCCCGCGGCCCCGTCTCCTCCAGGGCGTAAACCGTGAACCGTCAACCTTGACGAGAAGGCTTCCGCCTGCCTCATGCGTGCGGTTTCCCCGCGCTTTTGTTATAAAGATTCTCTACGTCGAACCGTAAACCGCGACAAGAAACGCCGCGCCCTCTTGTCACGGTTTACGGTTCACGGTTTACGGCATTTTATGAACCCGGAACGCATCAGAAACTTCTCGATCATCGCGCACATCGACCACGGCAAGTCCACGCTGGCCGACCGCCTGCTCGAACTCACCGGCGCGCTCTCCGAGCGCGAGATGGAGGCGCAGGTCTTGGACAACATGGACTTGGAGCGCGAGCGCGGCATTACCATCAAGGCGCACGCCGTCCGCCTCGACTACCGCGCGCGGGACGGGCAGGCGTACGTCCTCAACCTCATCGACACGCCCGGCCACGTCGATTTCAGTTACGAGGTCTCGCGCTCGCTCTCGGCCTGCGAGGGCGCGCTCTTAATCGTTGACGCCTCGCAGGGCGTCGAGGCGCAGACGCTCGCCAACACCTACCTCGCCATCGGCGAGAACCTCGAACTCGTCCCCGTCATCAACAAGATCGATTTGCCCGGCGCCGAGCCCGACAAGGTCAAGGAGCAGATCGAGCACGTCATCGGGCTCGACACGCACAACGCCGTCCTCGCCTCGGCCAAGACCGGCGTCGGCGTCCCCGACATCCTCGAAGCCATCGTCCGCGACATCCCCGCGCCTCGGGGCTCCGCGGACGCGCCGCTCAAAGCCCTCATCTTCGACTCCTGGTACGACTCCTACCGCGGCGTCATCGTCCTCTTCCGCGTCATCGACGGGACGATTAAGCCGGGGATGAAGATTCGCTTCTTCAACACCGGGCGCGACTATCAGGTCGAGACCATCGGCGTGAACCGCCCGCGCGCGACGCCCATCGGCTCGCTCTCGGTCGGCGAGGTCGGCTTCATGACCGCCTCCATCAAGACGGTCGCCGACGTGCAGATCGGCGACACCATCACCGAGGCCGCGCGCCCGACGAAGGAACCTTTCCCCGGCTTTCAGGAGATCAAGCCGATGGTCTTCGCCGGCCTCTACCCGGTCGAGGCCAACCAGTACGAGGAGCTGCGCGACGCCTTAGACAAGCTGCGCCTCAACGACGCCTCCTTCTTCTACGAGCCCGAGTCTTCGGTCGCGCTCGGCTTCGGCTTCCGCTGCGGCTTCCTCGGCCTGCTCCACATGGAGATCGTGCAGGAGAGATTAGAGCGCGAGTTCGACCTCGACCTCATCACGACCGCGCCCGGCGTGCGCTACCGCGTGACGACGACTGACGGCGAGGTGGTCGAGGTGGACTCGCCCGCGAAGATGCCCGACGCCGTCCGCATCGCCAAGATCGAAGAGCCGATCATCGAGGCCACCATCCTCACCTCCGACGAGTTCCTCGGCGGCATCCTCCCGCTGCTCGAAGAGAAGCGGGGCGTGCAGAAGAAGTTCGAGTACATCGCCGAGAAGCGCGTGATGCTCGTCTACACGCTGCCCTTGAACGAGATCGTGCTCGACTTCTACGACCGTCTGAAGTCGGTCTCGCGCGGCTACGCGTCTTTGGACTACCACCTCGCCGGCTACATCGAGAGCGACCTCGTCAAGCTCGACCTCATGGTCGCGGGCGAGCCCGTGGACGCGCTCTCGATCATCGTCCACCGCCAGAACTCGCAGGCGCGTGGCCGTCTCCTCGCCGAGAAGATGCGCCAGCTCATCCCGCGCCAGCTCTTCGAGGTGCCCATCCAGGCCGCCATCGGCAACAAGATCATCGCCCGCGAGACCGTCAAGTCCCTGGGCAAGAACGTCCTCGCCAAGTGCTACGGCGGCGACATCACGCGCAAGCGCAAGCTCCTCGAAAAGCAGAAAGAGGGCAAGAAGCGCATGAAGCGCGTCGGCAAAGTCGAAATCCCCCAGGAAGCCTTCCTCGCCGTCCTGAAAGTCAACGAATAGTCAACAAGCGAGCGCCGCCACGCTCATCGTCGGAGAGGTGCGATGGTAAACTGGCGACGCTTCGAGCCGGCCGGCTTTGAGTACGACTTTGAAAAGGACAAGCTCGCCGCCCACCGGGTCACCTTCGAGGAGGCGGTCGAATGTTTCGACTCGGATTTTGAGGTGCGCAAGAACAAGTCAGACACCGACCGTTATCAACTCTTCGGACGCACCCTCGGCGGGCGTCAGCTAAAGATCATCTTCCAACTCAAGCCCGGCAACGTCGTCAGGATCATTACGGGGTGGCAAGTATGAGCAAGAAAAACCGAGCCCTCTCCGAGGAAGAGATTGACGAACGCGTGATAGCCCAGGCCGATGACGATTCCGCCTGGGGGAAGCCCATCAAGGTCAAGCGCTCGCGCGCCGCCGTTCTGGTATTCAATGAAGAGCAGATGGCGCGGCTCCCGATAACGGTCGGCCCTGAGACCGTGAGCGGCGCGCCCGTCTTCCGCGGAACGCGCGTACCCGTGGCGGCGCTACTCGACAATCTCGCCGACGGACTCACACTCGACGAGTTTCTCGACAACTTCCCTACCGTCAGACGCGAGCAGGCCGTTCAGGTGTTGGAGTTTTATAAAGAGGCGCTTGCACGCCTGAGCCGCGCGGCCTGAACATCTACCCTGTCGAGGGGTAGGTCGGCGGAATCCGAACAAGGCGGGGTCGGCGTAGAGTTCGGCGGGCGGCGCAGGCACGCGCCCCCTTACCGTCGAATCCAACAGACAGGAGAACCCGCGATGAAGTTCACCGCCCTCTTGCTCGCGCTGCTCTTCGCGTGCGGCGCGGTTCAGGCACAGCACGAACACCACGCGACAGAGAACAAGGACGAGGCGACGATTGTCGCCGGCATGGGCTCGCTCCACCACCCGGTCACGACCCGCAGCGCCGAGGCGCAGCGCTTCTTCGACCAGGGGCTGCGCTTCGTCTACGCCTTCAACCACGACGAGGCCATCCGCTCGTTCCGGCGCGCGGCCGAGTTCGACCCCAACCTCGCGATGGCGCACTGGGGCATCGCCTACGCCCTCGGGCCGAACATCAACCTCGACGTAGACCCCGAGCGCGAGAAGGCCGCCTACAACGCCGTGCAGACGGCGCTCTCACTCATCTCGAAGGCTTCGCCCAGGGAGCAGGACTACATCGAGGCGCTCGCGCTGCGCTACACGAGCGACCCTAATGCTTCGCCCGAGACGTTGCGCCGCATGGCCGAAAACTTCAGCCGCGCGATGGGCGCGCTCTCGAAGAAGTACCCGGAAGACCTCGACGCCGCCACGCTCTACGCCGAGTCTTTGATGAACCTGCGGCCGTGGCGCCTCTGGAACAAAGACGGCACGCCGGCCGAGGGGACGCAGGAGATCGTCTCGACGCTCGAATCCGTTTTGAAGCGCGACCCGAACCACGTCGGCGCCATCCACTACTACATCCACGCCGTCGAGGCGTCGCCCGACCCCGGCCGCGCGCTGGCCTACGCGCCGCGCCTCGGGCGGCTGATGCCCGCCGCGGGCCACATCGTCCACATGCCCGCGCACATCTACCAGCGCGTGGGCGACTACGACGCCTCGGCGCGCAGCAACGAGGCGGCGGCCGCGGCCGACCGCGCGTACATCAAGGCGTCGGGCGTGCAGGGCATCTACCCCCTGATGTACTACAGCCACAACCTGCACTTCCTCACCGTCTCCTACAGCTTCGCCGGGCGTTACGCGGACGCTTTGCGGGCGGCGCGGCAGTTGGAGGCGAACGTCGCGCCGCACCTCAAGGCGATGCCGATGCTCGAAGGCTTCAACACGACCTCGGCGCTCGTGCTCGTGCGCTTCCGCCGCTGGGGAGAGATTCTGAAGGCGCCGGAGCCTCCGGCCGAGCAGGCGGCCACGCGCGCCGTCTGGACTTGGGCGCGCGGGATGGCGCTGGCCGCGACCGGGAAGGCGGACGCGGCCGACGCGGCGCTCAAGTCGTTCGCCGCCGCCGAGCAGGCCACGCCGGCCGACGCGCAGTTCGGGCTCAACAAGGCGAGCGACGTTTTCAAGATCGCCGACCGGATGCTCGCGGCACGCATCGCTTCGGCGCGCGGGGAGCGCGGCCGCGCCGCGGAGTTTTTGCAGGAGGCGGTCGCGACCGAAGACGGGCTCGCCTACGACGAGCCGCCCGCGTGGTTCCTGCCCGCGCGCGAGACGCTCGGCGCCGTGCTGCTCGCCGACGGCCGCGCCGCCGAGGCCGAGTCGGTCTTCCGCCAAGACCTCAAGCAGAACCCGCACAGCGGCCGCTCGCTCTTCGGCCTCGCCGAGAGTCTCAAAGCGCAGGGCAAGGCGCGCGCCGCCGCCGACGCCCGTCGGCAGTTCGCCGCCGCCTGGAAGGGCGCCGACACGCGCCTGACCGTCGCCGACCTTTAACAGAACCGCGGGCGGTTCTGATTGGAAAGAGAATATGAGACGCTGGCTCCTGCTCCTTTTAATCGTCGCGGCGGCGGTGGCGTTCGTCGTCGTGCCCGTCTTTCTCATCCAGCCGTTCCGGCCGCAGACCGAGACGGGGCTGGCGGTCGGCTACGAGGTGCGTCGGTTCGCGCCGTGGGCGACCGTGGCGCTCGGGGTCGTCGCGCTCGGGCTCGTCGCGGGGATGTGGCGCGCGTCGCGGCGCTGGTGGGCGAAGGCGTTGATGGTTCTGCTGCTCGTGCCGGCCGGCGCTTCGGTCTGGGCGTCGAGGCAGAACGTCTACGAGGTGATGTTCAAGCCGCTCGCGGCGCCGGCCTACGCGCGCGCGGGCGAGGTTGACTACATCAGCGACGAGGACATGGTGCTCGCCGTCGAGCGCGGGGGCGAGCGCGTCGCCTACCCCGTGCGCTTGATGGCCTACCACCACCTCGTCGGGGACACGGTGGGGGGCGTGCCCCTCGTCGCCACCTATTGAACGCTCTGTCACACCGGTCTGGTGTGGGAGACGACGGTAGACGGGCGCGTGCTCCACTTCCGCCTGTGGGGCATCAACAACCAGAACTTCATCATGCGCGACGAGGAGACCGGCTCGTGGTGGCAGCAGGTCTCGGGCGAGTGCATCTTCGGCGAGTTGAAGGGCCGGAGGCTCAAGCTCTTCGACCACGACGAGCTGACCTTCGCCACCTGGAAGCGCGAGGGGCCGACGGGCCGCGTGCTGCGCCCCGACCCGAAGGTACGGGCTTCAAACGGCTACGCGCCCGCCGACTGGGAGCAGTCGATGCAGCGCGTGCCGGTGGCGACGACGCTCGCCGACCCGAACGAGAAACTGCCCGCGCGCACGCTCGTCGTCGGCGTCGAGGCGGGCGGCGCCGCGAAGGCGTACCCCGTGGATGCGCTCGCCAAACAGAACCCCGTCCTCGACCGGGTCGGCGACGCGCCCGTCCTCGTCCTGCTCGCCGAGGACGGCAAGAGCGTCCGCGTCTTCGACCGCCGCCTCGACGGCCGCGCGCTCGAATTCTTCCAACGCCCGGACACGCGCGAACTCATCGACGCCGAGACCGGCAGCGCCTGGGACTTCACCGGCGCGGCCACGGGCGGCGCGCTGGCGGGCAAGCGGCTCGCCCGCGTCCAACCCGTCAAGGACTACTGGTTCGACTGGAAGAAGTACCACCCCGACACGGGCGTCTACCTCCTCGGCGAACGCTGAAGCAAAGACCTTTGACAAGTAGACAGTAGTCAGTAGACAGTAGTCAGTAGAAAACCTTTGCTTCCGCCGAGCGGAGCCTACTGTCTACTTTTCCTATGCACGTCACAAGGGTCGAGCTGGAGCAGATCAAGTCCTACGAGCGCGGCGCCTTCGCGTTCGAGCGCGGGACGACCGCCATCGTCGGCCCCAACGGCGCGGGCAAGACCACCATCCTCGAAGCCGTCGCCTGGGCGCTCTTCGACGTGCTCGACTACAGCAAGGAGGACTTCCTCCGCCGCGGCGCGAAGAAAGGGAGCGTCCGCGTCACCTTCCAGAGCGACCTCGACGAGCGCCGCTACACCGTCTACCGCGACACGGGCTCCGGCTACTACGTCTACGACCCCGAGCTGAAGGTCAAGCTCCAGCAGGGCAAGGCCGACGTGCGCAAGTGGCTCGACCAGCACCTCGGCGTCGAGCCCGGCACAGACCTCCGCGCCCTCTTCCGCTCGGCCATCGGCGTCCCGCAAGGGCTCTTCACGACCGACTTCCTCCGCTCCGCCGCCGAACGCAAGTCCGCCTTCGACCGCCTCCTCAAAGTCGAAGAGTACCGCGAAAGTTCAGACCGACTGCGCGACACGACCAACCTCATCAACGAGCGCATCAACGACGCGCGCGTCCGCATCGGCGCCGCCGAGGCGCAGCTCGCGCGCTACGACGCGGCCGTCGAAGAGCAAAGGTCGGCCCGCGCCCGCGTCGAAGAGCTGACCGCATCACTCTCATCCTTCCGCCGCGAAGTCGAAGAGCGCGAGCGCGCGGTCGTCGCGCTGGACGAGGCCGAGCGCCGCGTCACGGAGTCGCGCGCCGTCGCCGACCGGCTCGAAGTCGAGAGGGATTCGGCCGCACGCCGCCTCAAGGATTTGCAGGGCGGGCTCGCCGACGCCCGCCGCGCCGCCGAGCGCCAGCGCGTGACCGAAGCCGACTCGCGCGCGCACCTCGAAGCCTTAGAACGCCTGCGCGGCCTCGAAGCCGAGCGCGCCGAGCGCGACCGCTTCCGCGCCGAAGCGACGGACGCCGCGCGCCTGACGGCCTCGGCCGAGTCGGACGTGCGCCGCCTCGACGACGCGCTCCGCCGCGCGCGCGAGTCGGCCGCCGCGCTCGCCGAGATCGCGCAGGACGTGGCCGCGCAGGGCGACCTCGAACGCGAGCGCGAACGCCTCCGCGACCTGCTCGCGCAGGCGCGCGCCGCGGCCGAGCGGCTCGCGCACCTCGACCGCGAGCTGACGGCGCTCCGCAAGTCGCACTCCGAAATCTCGAAGAAGGTGCGCGAGGCCGCGGCCTTCGCGGGGGCGCAGGAGCGCGCCGACAAGCTTGAGAGCGAAAGGCTCGGCGTCGAGACGCGCCTGAGCCGGCTCGAACAAGACCTCACCGCGCACAAGCACCTGACGGCGCAGCGGCGCGAGGCGGCGCGCGAGGCCGAGCGCCTGCGCCGCAGCGTCACCGCGCTCGAACGCGAGGCGCGCGAGTTCGAGCAGGCGGCCGCGGCCGCCGCCCGCCTCGGCACGCTCGAAGCGCGCGACCGCGAGTTGAACGACCAGCTCGCCGTCCTGCGCGCCGCCATCAAACGCGACGAGAAGATGAGCGAGCGCACGGGCGGCGGCCGCCTCTGCCCCATCCTCAACGAGCCCTGCCAGAACCTCGCCGAGAAGGGCCGCACCTTCGAAGACTACTTCGGCGACCAGCTCAAACAGAACCGCGCGAAGCTCTCGTCCGGCGAGCGCGAGGCCGGCGCGCTCGCGCTCGAAGTCCGCGCGGCGCGCGACGCGGAGAAGGCGGCGGCGCGCACCGAGGCGACGCGCACACGCCTCGCGCACGAGCGCGAGCTGCTCGCCGAGCGCGAGGCGGCGCTCGCCACACTCGACGCCGAGCTGGGCAAACTCTCCGGCGCGAGCGAGACGCTGCGCGACGAGTTGCAGGCCGAGATGTCGGGCATCGACATGGTCTGGCGCACGGCACGCGAGGAGGCTCTGCGCTACGCGGAGCTTGAGCCGCTGCGCGCGCGCCTCTCGGAGATCGAGGAGGAGGGCAAGGCCAAGCGCGAGGAGCGCGAGCAGGTCGCCGCCGCCGCGGGCGCCGAAGCCTCCGTCTCGGAGGACGCGGCCGGCGTCGAGCGCCGCCTGCGCGAACTCGGAGACCCGCGCGCGCGCGCCGCCGCGCTCCAGCTCGAAGCCGGGCGCGAGGCGGAACTGCTGCGCGAAGCTCAAGGCGCCCGCGACGCCCTCGAAACCTTACAGAAGCAGGCGCGCGCGCTCGACCGGAAGCTGAAGAAGTTCGAGCACCTCGACGCGGCCTGGGCCGAGGCCGCCGCGCAACGCGACCGGACGGCGCCGGCGCACCGCGAACACCTGGAGTCGGCCTCGCTCGCCTCGACCCTGCCCGAGCGCGAGCGCGAGGCCGCCGACGCCGAGGCGCGCGCCGCACAGACGACCCGGGACGCCGAGGCCGCGCGCGCAGAGCACGCGAAGGCACTCGGCGCGTACGACCGCGAACGCCACGCGTCCGAGCGCGGACTGCTTGCGCTCGCGCGCGAGAACATGGCGAAGACCTCTGCCCAGCTCGAAGCCGCGCGCGAGCGCGAGGAGTCGCTCACCTCGGAGGTCGCGCGGCTCGACGAGGTGCGCCTGGCCGTGCGCGAAGAACTCTCCGCGCTCGAACGCCTGCGCGGGCTCCACGAGGCGACCGACTTCATCCGCGACACGCTGCGCAAGGCCGGCCCGCTCGTCACCGAGAGCTACCTCTACAACATCTCCATCGACGCCAACCAGCTCTTCCGCGAGATCACGGGCGAGGGCGGGCGCGCGCTCAGGTGGACGAGGGACTACGACATCGTGCTCGAAGAGGAGGGGCACGAGCGCTCCTTCGTCAGCCTCTCGGGCGGCGAGCAGATGGTGGCGGCTCTGTCCGTCCGCCTCGCGCTCCTCAAACAGCTCTCCGACATCCGCGTCGCCTTCTTCGACGAGCCCACGGTCAACATGGACGCCGAACGCCGCGAGCGCCTCGCACAGCAGATCGGCCAGGTCAGGGACTTCGACCAGCTCTTCGTCATCTCCCACGACGACACCTTCGAGCAGAGCGTTGACCACGTCGTCGCCGTCTCGCGCGAAGAGGTCGGAGAGGCGGCTTGAAGGAAGTCCTCATCTACTGCGACGGTTCGAGCCTCGGCAACGGCCGGGACGCGCCGCGCGCGGCGGCCGTCGCGCTCCTCGGGTTCCGCGGCGTGTGGCGCGCGTTCGGCGAGTACCTCGGCGAGGCGACGAACCAGCAGGCCGAGGTCGCCGCGGCCGCGCTCGGGCTCGAACAGTTGCGCGAGCCGTGCCGCGTGACGGTGTTGAGCGATTCGCGCTACGTCGTCGAGACGATGTCCGGTCGCTTCCGCCGCAAGTCGAACCACGAGTGGTGGGCGCGGCTCGACAAGGCCGCCGCGCAGCACCAGATCAAATGGCAGTGGCTCAAAGGCCACGCCGGCCACGTCGCGCAGGAGGCCGTAGACCTCGCCGCCCGCCGCACCGCCGCCGCCGGCCACGCCGACGAGGCCGCCCTCAGCGAGGCCGCCGCCACGGTCGCCGAAGGGTTGAAGGAAGGCTGAAGCCCGCCGCCGAGGTAACGGTTGTCGCATGCGTCAATCACTGAACCAGCAGCACGCCGTCGTGCCTTTCGTCGAGTGCCCGAACTGCAAACAGTTGCTGGAGTACGGCGCCACAATGTGCCCGAGGTGTCGCGAGGAGATCGACCCCGACTACGCCCTCCTCAGCGCCTCGGTCGTCCACCACAACACGCAGGCGTGCGCCATCGCCAACACGATCAAGGGATTCGACCCCTTCGCCTACCTCGCGATTCCCCTCTCCGCCGTCATGTACCTCATCGACACGTACGCCGTCGGCGCGCCCGCGCTCTTCTACTTCGTCCTCGCGTGGCCCCTGATACCGCTGGTCGTCATACTGGTCTGGTTCAAAAGGTACGCCCTCTTCAAGGTCGGCGACGAGGAGTTCGCGCGCGCGAAGGGCGACCTGCGCAGCTCGATGCTCTTGTGGCTGGCGCTCCTGGCCGTGCAGGTCATCGTCCTCCTCTGGATGCGGGGTCGGGTGGCGTCCGAATAGTTCGGCCGCGCCACGCCGAAAACCCACCTGCCCGTTAGGCTGGCGCGGCGGCTAGAGGCTAAAATCTTCACTTCCCGGCCGCACGAAGTATTCCGATGAGTGTGAGACGGCAAACGACGGCGCGCGCGCGCGCGTGGCTTCTGTGCCTCGCGTGCGCGGCCGTGTGCGCGGCCGGGGCCGGGGCGGCGGCGCAGGCCGAGCGCGCGTGGGCGTGGCAGAACCCCCTGCCGCAGGGGAACGCGATTCACGCCGTGCGTTTCGCGGCCGACAAGCGGACGGGGTGGGCCGTCGGGGCCGACGGCGTCATCCTGCACACTTCGGACGGAGGCTTCCGTTGGGAGGAGCAGAAGACGCCCGCGGCCGTGCCGCTCTACGGGCTCTACGTGCGCGACGCGCGGCGCGCGGTGGCGGTCGGGGCGCGCGGCGTGGTGCTGACGACGGACGACGGCGGACGGCGCTGGACTCTGCGCCCTGTGGGCGGGAAGCAGTCGAAGAACGCGCCGGCCGTGCGCGAGGGCGCGAACCACCTCTTCGGCGTGGCCTTCGCGCCGGACGCCGCGCACGGCTGGGCCGTGGGGAGCTACGGCGAGATTTTGAAGACGGCCGACGGCGGGCGCACCTGGGCCGCGCAAACGTCGGGCGTGCGCGCGCACCTCTACTCGGTCGCCTTCGCAGACCCTTCGAACGGCGTCGCGGCCGGCGCCGACGGCGCGCTCGTCATCACGCACGACGGCGGGCAGACGTGGCTCGACCGCACCTCGAAGACGGGTCTGCCGTTCACCTCGGTCGCCTACGCGGGCGGCAAAGACGTGGCCGTCGTCGTGGGCTTAGGCGGCACCATCTACCGCACGTCCGACGGCGGCGAGACGTGGACGGCGGTCGAGAATCTACTCCGCACCGACCTCCTCTCGATCTACTTCGCCGACGCGCGTCACGGGTGGGCGGCCGGCGACGAGGGGCAGGTCTTATCGACGAGCGACCGCGGCCTGACGTGGTTCCCCGTCAGCATCAAGACGCGCCCGCGGCTCACCTCCGTCCACTTCGCCGACGAGACGACGGGCTGGGCCGCCGGGCGCGACGGGCTCATCCTGCGCACGGACGACGGCGGCGTTGACTGGCGCCGCCTGACCGAGGGCGGGCGCGAAGACCTCGCCGACATCTACTTCCTCGACGACGAGAGGGGCTGGGCGGTCGGCTCGCGCGGCCGCGTGCTCTACACTTCGACGGGCGGCCGGCGCTGGTCGCCGCGCCTGACGAACACTTCGGCGCGCCTCTTCGGCGTCTCTTTCGCCGACGAGGCGAACGGCGTGGTCGTCGGCGAGAAGGCGACGCTGCTGCGCACGGCGGACGCCGGGATAACGTGGGAGAAGGTGCCGCTCGACGTGTCGGAAGACCTCTTCGGCGTGCGGCTCTTCGACGCGAAGCGCGGCCTGGCGGTCGGCGCGCGCGGGAGGATTCTGCGCACCGACGACGGCGGCGAGACGTGGGGCGTGCAGAAGTCCTTCACGCAGGGCTGGCTGGAGGCGGTCGCGTACGCGGACGAGAAGGTCGCGGTCGCGGTCGGGTCGCAGGGGACTCTGGTGCGGAGCGAGGACGGCGGCGAGACCTGGACGCAGATTTTTTTGAACGCGAAGGAGTGGCTCTACGGCGTGGCGTTCGCCGACGCGACGCGCGGCTACGTCGTCGGCGAGCGCGGCCTCATCCTGCGCACCGACGACGGCGGGAAGACCTGGAAGGATCAGGAGACGGGGCTGAGCGTCAACCTCTACTCGGTGGCCGCGGCCTCGCGCATGGACGTGCTGGTGTCGGGCGACCAGGGGCGCGTGCTCCAGACGCGCGACGGCGGCGAGACGTGGGAGGGCGTGCCGACCCTGACGAGCGCGGCGCTCTTCGGCGCGGCCTACCGCGGCGGCAACGCGGCCTGGGTGGCCGGGCGCGGCGGCACCATCCTCAAGCGCACCGACGCGGTCGCCACCGTCAAGATACCGCGGCCCAAACTACCGCCGTCCATGCGCCCCGCGCCGCCCAAGCTCAAGCCCGGCGAAGAGGCCGACGCCCTCGCCCCCGTCATCGAAGACGACATCCCGCGCGCCACGCCGCCGAAGCTCAAGCCATAGGAAAGTAGGCGGTAGGCAGATGGCAGTAGGCAGTTAAAGACTCTTGCCTTTAACTGCCTACTGCCATCTGCCTACCGCCTACTTCTTTTCAGTACCTGACGGGATGCTCTTTCGCGTAGGTGTAGGCGAAGTAGGCGGCGAGCAGGTGTGCCACCCAGCCGAGCAGGCCGGCGCTCCCGATCCAGGAGAAGCCGGTCAGGACGAGCCAGAGGAGGCCCCAGAGAATTTGGCCGTTGTAAATCTGGCCGAGGCCGGGGATGAGTAAGCTGAGAATGCCGGCAATGATGGGGTCGCGCATCGTGTCGTTTACCTCCGCGCTCCTATACGCACGCCCCGCCGGCTTTGTTCGGGCGAAGAGCCGCGGCGACCTTAAGGCGAAGGGGGAGGCGGCGCGTCGTCCGTGCGGCGCACTTCGACGACCTCCGCGCGGAAGGTCTTGAGCAACTGCTGGACGACCGGGTGGCTCTCGGCGCGCTCGCGCAAAAGCCGCTGCTCGCGCCGCGCCTCGTCGTCGGGCGTGAGTTGCGCTTCCTCTTCCGCCTCGCCCGGCCCCCTCAGTTTGATGTTGATGCCGACCTGTCGGCCGAGGTCTTCGCAGCAGACCTCGCGCAGGAGCTTCTGACTCTCGGCCTTCCTCAGCGTTTCATAAAGGTGCTTGCTCTCGGGCGCGAACTCGACGTGCACGTCCTCGCCTTCGACCCAGACCCGCTTCGCGCTGTCGAGCGCCACGGCGAGCAGGGGCCGGCCGCGCCCTTCGAGCCCGCGCTTGAAGCGCGACGCGTCGTCGGCCGGCCCGAAGCCCATCTCCGCCTTGCCCGGCTCCGGCGCGGGGACGAGCGAGACGGGGGCGCCGACCGCGTCCTCGCCCGCGCGCACGCCTTCGACGAACGGGCGCGGCGCCTCGAAGAGCCCCCCGGCGGGCGCGCCGTCCGAGAGCGGGAACGGCGCTTCGGCCGCGCGTGCCGCGGCGCCCTCCGCGAAGGAGGCCGCCCCGCCGGACTGCGCGGGCGGCGGCACGAGCTTCAGGTTCGGGGCAGACGTTGACTGCGCGCGACCGTTCGCCTGCGGCGCGGCGGGCGCGGCAGGAGGAGTGGGAGGCTCCGCTTCAACGCTCTTTGCAATTAGTCTTTCGGGTTCGGCCGCGGCGCTCACCTCCGGCGCCGAGAAGGACGCGGCCCCGCCGCCCCCGGCCGCGCCGCGCCGCGGCGGCGTCGAAGAGGAAGGCGGCGCGGAAGGCGTGGGCGGCGAACCCATCCCGCCCGCGGGCGCGTGCCCCGTGCGCAGGGCCTCTTCCAGGGCGTTCAGCCGTTCGACGAGGCGGCCGAGCGGCGCGAGCCGCCGCATCTCGACGAGCTTCACCAAACCCACTTCCAACTGGTAGCGCGGGTGCGCGCCCGAACTCAGACGCGCCTCCGTGTCGGTCAGGCTGTGGAAGAAGCGGACGAGGTCTGACTCGGAGAAGTCGCGCACCTCTTCTTGCAGGGCGCGCCGCTCCGACTCGGTCGCGTCGGCGAGCGCCGAGTCGCCCGCGACTTTGAAGACGAGCAGGTCGCGCAGGTGCGCGAGCAGGTCGCGGCAGAAGTTGCGCAGCTCGTGGCCGCGCGCCGAAAGCTCCTCGACCACGGCCAGCGCGTCCGCCGGCTTCTCTTCGGCCACCGCGCGCATCACGCGCGCGAGCATCTCCGTGCCGGCGATGCCGAGCGCGGCCTCCACGTCCGACGCCTCGATCTTCCCCTCGCTGAAACTGATGACCTGGTCGAAGGCAGACTGCGCGTCGCGCATCGAGCCCTCGCCGGCGCGCGCCACCTCGCGCAAAGCCTCGTCCGAGACCTTGATCTTCTCGGCGTCGGCGATGAGCCGCAGGCGCTCGGCGATCTTCGCGGCCGAGATGGTGCGGAACTCAAACTGCTGGCTGCGCGAGAGGATCGTCTCGGGCACCTTGTGCGGGTGCGTCGTCGCCATGATGAAGAGGACGCGGGAGGGCGGCTCCTCCAAAGTCTTCAGCAGGGCGTTGAAGGCCGGCGTCGAGAGCATGTGAACTTCGTCGATGATGAAGACCTTGTAGCGGTCGCGCGCGGGGCGGATGCCGACCGTGTTGATGATGGCCTCGCGGACGTTATCGACGCCCGTGTTAGAAGCGGCATCAATCTCAAGCACGTCAATCGAACGGCCCTCGGCAATCTCTCGACAAGAAGGACAAGCATCCTCATCCGTCGTGCGGCAGGGCGTCGGCGTCGGGCGGTCTGACTTGTGGCAGTTGACGGCCTTGGCGAGCAGGCGCGCCGTCGTCGTCTTCCCCACCCCGCGCGCGCCCGAGAAGAGGTAGGCGTGGTGTAAACGCTCGTGCTCGACGGCGTTCTTGAGTGTGCGCGTGATGTGCTCCTGCCCCGTGACCTCCTCGAAGGTCTGCGGGCGCCACTTGCGTGCGATGACTTGGTAGGACATTTGGAAGCGGTCGGCAGTCGGCGTTCAGCTTTTCGCCTTCACGTGGTCGGGCCGTTTGAGCTGTGTCTTCATTACAAAACAGAAAGAGTTGCCGCGGGCGGCTTTTCGGACTGCGCGGCGTCGTCGGATTGTGCTCCAACGCGGCGCGGTTCGGCAAGCCCGACCTCGCGGCAACTCTCTCAGGATAAGGCCAGGCTCCGGACCGACCCGCAACACACGCCGCCGCCACTACCGTTGCTCCGTTCCCGGCCTGGCGGGGTTCGCGGGGCAAGCGTTGTGCGGAGCCCGAAGCCTGTCAAGGAAGCTGTCGGCCGTTAGCTCTTGGCTTTTAGCCTTCAGCTTTCGATTTAGACTTTAACCCGCGGCGGGCGCGTTGGCAAACGCGCCGGGCGGGAGGTTTCGCGGCTCAACGTCCCACCTCTTTACGTGCCGTTGAAGCCCGTGCTCAGGCGGCGGAGGTTGGCGCCGGGGTACTTGCCCGCGGCCTTCACCTTCTCGAGCATTGCCCGGCCCGCGGCGGGCGTGCCCCCCGCGTAGACGGCCATGAACTGCACGCCCTCGGCGACGCCGAGGTAGAAGAGGTCGCCCGCCTCCGTGCAGCGCGAGGCGAAGACCTTGTTGCGCGGGAAGAGCGCCTGCGCCGCCTCGCGCTCCGCCTCGGGGACGAAGACGTTGCAGTCGGCGCCCTTCGACTCGTCGCGGATGCTCTTGAGGATGACGGCGTAGAACTTGCCCGTCTCCCAGATGGCCCCGTTGGCCGGCACCACGAAAGGCAGTTGGTAGGGCTGGAACTCGACGCTCGTCCGGCAGCGCACGGCCGGGTCTCCGCAGACGGCCGCGAGGCGCGCCGCCTTCCGGCGCTGCGCGGAGGCGCCCGGGGCGAGCAGCGCGAAGATGACGAGGCACAAGGGTACGGCTTTACGCACGGGCGCTACGTCTCCTTAAAGTACGGCGGCCGTCGAGTTGAACTCTCGACGGCCGCCGGTTCCTCACGCAAAAGTTATCTGGCGGAGAGGGTGGGATTCGAACCCACGGTACGGTTCCCCGTACACAGCATTTCCAGTGCTGCCAGTTCAACCACTCCTGCACCTCTCCGGCAAGTGAGCAGTGAGCGGTAAGCAGTGAGCAGTTGTTTCGACCGCTCACTGCTTACTGCTCACTGCTCACCCGAAATATAGCCCATCCCGGCGACTCCTGTCACGCGAGCGCGCCGGAGCCTCACGGAACGCCTTCGAGTCCGGCCGCACGTTTATCTACTGCCCTCTAATAGTCGTCAAACGGGGTGGTGAAACGGCCTTTGTGGTCGCGTATGAACGCGACCATCTCGGCGACCGCGCGGTCGCGCTCGGCTTCAGTCCAGTAGACCTGGAAGGGCGGCGCGCCGTTCAGGCGCACGAGGCGCGCGGCGTACGCGTCGCAGGCGCGCACGCTCATGGATTCTAACGTGTGCGCGGCGCGCGGGTCTTCGGCGGGGACTTGAAAAGTGGCCGACGAACTGTTGTTCGACCCGGCCAGGACGGCCGTGTACGTGTTCTCGACGGTCAACTCATACCTGTCCCCGTCGCTCGTGCGGCGCGGCCGGAGGGTTCCGACGACCGTCCTGTCCGCCAGCCCTTCGAGCACACGCTCGCGGAAGCTCTGCACGCCGAGCATGGGCGTCGCCAACAGCTCGGCCCTGTGGAAGCTCTGCCGGTCGTCTCTCTCGACGAGCGGCAGCCAGGGCGAGTTCGCGTCGCCGAACATGCTCGCGGCCGCGGCGGCGACGGCCGGCTGGCGCGCGTAACGCCACATGGGGGTGAAGAGGTGGACGACATTCTCCCCCGCCTCCGCGGGCGTGAGCGCGCCCAACCACTCCGCGTACTCGTCGAAGGCTTCTTCGTCCTCGACCTCGAAGCGCTTGAGGTAGAGATCAACCAACATGCCGCGCAGGTCGGCGCGGTCGTCGCCGTTCTTCACGTTCGCGGCGGCGTAGCGGCTTTTGACGGGGTTCTGAAACGAGCGGACGGCCTGAAGCTGCGCCCGCCCGTCCCAGGCGAGCAGGGCGAGCGCGAAGTTCGTGGCGGCGCTCAGACTCTCGTAGGGCGGCCCCTCGCCCTTACGCCCCGCGAGTTCAAGCATCCGCCGCGCGAGGAGCTGCGACACCGTCGGGGATGTCTTGCCGCGCAGGGGCTCGCCGCGCAACGTGAGGTTCTTCGCGGCGCGCTCGGCGGGCGCGGGCGCGTTGTTGAAGGCCGAAGGGGGCGGCGTCCCTCCGTAATCGTTCGCGGAGACGATGTTCGCCGCCGCCTGTGTCCAGGCCTCGGTGCCGGCCGCGTCGTCTTCGAGGATGGAGTACCAGCGCTCCTCATTCGTCCCGCGGCCGTACTTTCCGAGGTAGGCGCGGATGCGCGCGGCGAACTGGCGCCGCCCCTCAGAGTCGGAAGGGATTTCGTATTGCGCGGGCGCGTTGAAGGCGTTGGTCTTGAGGATGCGCGTCAGCGCCGTGTAGGCCGTCTCGGCGACCGTGATGAGGTGACGGTCGGGGAAGAAGTCGCGGCCGAAACTGACCGAGCGTGTGAGGCGCGCGTCCGATTCGAGCGCGCGCAGCAGCGGCTCGACCGCCTCGTCGCCCCGCGCGACGAGCGCACGCACGCGCGGGTCGTCGCCCAGGTCAACGCCGCCGGGCTGGCCCCACTGCCGCGCCGCCACCTCTTCGAGTTCCGCGACGAGGGACGAGACGCTCTCCGTCTTCAACTTCCTGACGGCCGCGCCCGCCTCCCGCCCGCGTTCGTTCGCGCGCCGCTCCTGGTCGGCGACCAGTGTGTCGAGCGGCGCGAAGAAAGACAGGTATTGATCGGCGTATTCAGGCGTGCGCCGCTCCAGCTCCGCCCTGAGGCGTTCGCGCACGGGGACGAGAGAGCGCGCGCTGAGGAGCGCCAGCCGGTCGTCGCCGCGCATGTGCGCGCAGACGGCGCGGTCGAAGAGCACGTAGGCCCACTCGGTCGCGAGCAACGGGTAAGGGTCTACGTCGAGGCGCGGCGAGTCGTTCTCCGTGCCGACGACGTAAGCCGCCCAGAACTGCTCGGCCAGTCCCGCCTCGCCGAGCCGAAGCAGCATGGACGCTTTCAGCGGCAGCATCGACTGGTGCGAGGCGGAGGAAGAGTCGGGCGTGGCGTGTTGGAAGCGTATGAAGGGGAAGCTGCGGCGCCCCTCCGCCCACTTGGCCCGCAGCTCTTCGTCCGCCTTAACCAGCTCATTGATGTCGCGCCGCAGGTCGGCCGGCCCGCCGACGGAGACGACCGGCGTGACGAGCCCGCCCCAGGAGACTGCGAAGCGACGCGACGCGCCGGCCGGCGCGGGCAGAACCCACGCGTGCGTCTTCCACTTCCCCGCGCCGCCCCAAACGCTGCCGACGACGATCTCGACCTCGCGGTACTCCCCTCCGCGCGGGTCGGCCATCCCCTGCTCGAAGAGGGCACGCGTGGTCGTCAAGAGCGACTCGGGCAGCTTCGTCTGCGGCGGCGTCCAGGGCTCGCGCTGTCGCGGCGGCTCGGGCAGGCTGGTTCCCTCGAACTTGGGCGGCGGCGGCTCCTCCCGCGTTTGCGCGAGGCAAAGGCCCGGCGCGGCCAGCAGGCAGAGGATAGCGTCAGAACCACCCGCGGTAGCGGGTGGCCCTTTGCAAATCGGCTGTGCCGTGTCGCAAAGGAGGATACCCGGAGCATAATTTTCCTCCCGCTCAACGTCCGCCCCGAGCGCCCTGAACGGCGACGCGAAATTGATAACTGCCGGAGCCGACTTCGTAGACGACGCGGCCACCCTCGACGCCGAAGAGTTTGACGGAGTCCGCCTTCTCGGCAGGCACGGCCTTGCCCTTCCCCGTTTCGGTCACGGCCTGCGGGCTCGGCGCGGGCACGTAGACGCGCCCGGTCGCGTTCGGCGGGACGGTCACGTCAAGCTCAAGGCCCGTCGTCGTGCGCCTCCAACGCACGGCCACGCGGCCGCGGACGCTCTCGTATGACGCGGACACGTCGTCCAGACCCGCCGTCGGAATCTCCGGCTTGAACTCGATGCGTTGGAAGCCCGGCTCAAGCGGCCTGAACCCCGCGAGGTCTTCGTAGAACCATTGCACGACGGCGCCGAAGAAATGGTGGTTGCGCGAGCGCGTGTCGGCGGGCCACTGCTCGCCGAGGGACGTGAGCTTCAGCGCGTCCGTCCAGAAGCCCCAGCTCGGCTCCGTCGTTTGAGTCGCGACCGTCAACGCCACGTCAAGGTGCCCCGTCTCCGTGAGCACGGGCAGGACGTAGCGCGCCCCGAGCACTCCGACGTAGGCGTGGCCGCCGCGGTTCTTCAAGATGTCCTCCGCGAGACGGTTTGCGACCGCGCCCCTTTTCTCCTCCGGCACGAGCCCGAACGCGAGCGGGAAAATCTGCGCCGACTGCACGAACGGGTCGGCGTCCTTCTCACGGTAGAAGCCTTCGGGGCCGAGGAAGCGCGCGTTGAAGTCGGCGCGAATCTTCTTGAACAAATCGTCGTAGCGCCCAGCGTCTTCATTCTTCCCGAGCGCGCGCGCCGCGTCGGCCGCGATGCGCGCGAGGTGCGCGTAGTAGGCGGTTGACGTGAGCGCGTTGATCGTCGGCACGCCCTTCGGCGGCACCCAGTCGCCCAAGCCCGAAGTTAAAGTGTAGGCGAACCCGTCCCCGTCCTTGTCCGTCCAGCGCGGCACCCATTCGTCGAGGTACTTCCGCATCGCCGGGTAGGTCACTTCCAGCGCGCGCCGGTCGCCGTAGCGCATCCAGCTCTCCCACGGGATGACGAACCAGAACGCGTCCCACGCGGGCGTCGCGCCGCAGCAGTCCGCCTGCTTGAAGGTGGCGCCGACGTAGCCGTAGTTCTCGTTCGAAGGCGCGAGCAGAGAGACTTCGCCCTGTTCGGTCTGCGCGTCGAGCATGTCCTGAAACATCTTCCGGTAGAGCCGCTCCGTGTCGAAGAGCAAAGACGCCGTGCCCGCCGTCAGGCTCGCGTCACCCGTCCAGGCGTTCTTCTCGTAGACCGGCGTGTCCGTGATGATGCCGTGCATGTTGTTCTGCACCGCCCACGCGGTATTGCCGTGGATGCGGTTGAGCGTGCCGTTGCTCGATTCAAATTGTGACGTGCGCGCCAGGCTCGTCCTGACCTGTTGAACGCGCTCGACCGTCACCCTTGCGTCTGAAGGCAAAGGCCCGCCCGCGGGGCCGCTGATTTGCACGTACTGAAAGCCCTTGTAGCTGAAGCGCGGCGTCCAGACCTCTTCGCCCTTGCCTCTGGCGACGTAGTAGTCGGTCTGCAACTGGCCGAAGACGAGGAAGTTTCCGTCGGTGCTAGCGCGGCCGTCCTGGCCGAGCTTTTCGGAGTAGAAAATCTCGACGGCCGTGCCCGCCGGCGCGTTAACTTTTACCTCCGCCCAGCCGGTCAGGTTCTGCCCCGTGTCGTAGACGAACACGCCCGGCGCGGGCTCCGTCCGCGTGCCCGGCGGCCGCACGTCCACGACTCGAATAGGTTCGTGCGTCTCTGCGCGCAAAACCCCTGCGGGCGCCTCCACGACGCGCGCCGCTTCCCACGCCGCGTCGTCGAAGCCCGGCCGATTCCATCCGTTGATTTCACGCCGCGCGTCGTAGGTCTCGCCGAGGTAGTAACTGTCGTAGCGCGTCGGCCCCGCGGTGCTGACCTTCCACGTCTCGTCGGAACTCACCAACTGCTCCGTCCCGTCGCGGTAGGTGATGTAGAGGTCGAGCCGCAGGCGCGGCCGCGCGCGCCACTCGGCCTGCTCCCAGCCCCAATCCCACGTCCGCGTCGCGTCGTCGTAATGGCCCGAGCCCAGCTCCGAGGCGAGCACGTTCTCGCCCTGCCTGAGCAGGGCCGTCACGTCCTGCGTGGTATAGAGCACCGTCCGGCTGTAGTCTGTGAAGCCCGGGTCGAGCAGACGGTCGGAGGCCGCACGGCCGTTGACCGACAGTTGGTTGTAGGCTAGCCCCGACGAGTAGACGCGCGCCCGCGCGACGGGCTTCGAGATTTGGAAAGTCTTGCGCAGCAACGGCGCGGGACGAATCTCTCGACACTCACCCTGATTGTTCTTGACGCGCGACGCCGACCAAGTGCCCTTGAGCCAGCCGACGGGCCGGCAGAGCTCGCCGGCCGCGCGAATCGAATCATCGTCGGCCAGCCCTTCGGCCTCCGTCAGCGGGACGACCTTTCGTTCCGGCCCCGCGATCCATCTGCCCCTCCATTCGTTCGCGTCGAGGAGTGCCGTCTCGAACCACTCCGGCCGCGCCCAAACGCTCGCGGTGCCGTCCGTCGCCCACGCACGCGCCGTCCAGTAATAACGCGTGCGAGACTTCAAGGCCGGGCCTGAGTACACGACCCACGGGTCGGACGACGCGACCCGCCCCGAGTCCCACACGTCCGCCCCGCCTTCTCGTGCAAGCTCCGGCTGCGACGCGACGAGGACGCGGTAGGCCGTCTGCAACAGCCCGCGCCGCGCGCCCACGAGCGCCCAGCTCAACCTCGGCGCGCGGTCGTCGATGCCGAGCGGCTCCGGCGCCGCGTCCGTCTCCAACCGCGCGAGCGTGAGACCGGATGACTGCGCCGACACCAGCCAGCCGGTTGGGTGGAGGTTGAATAAGAGCAACAGGGAAAGAAGTAGTCTCTTCATGATAGACAGATTAACCGGAGCCCCCGCGTTCAAACGCCGAGCGCGGGGTTCGATTCGAAGAGGCTCGGCGGGAGACGTTTGTTCGTGCCGGGCAGTTTGAGGCGGCGCTTGAGGACGTAGTCGAAGAGGAGCGGGTTGAAGCCGTAGATTTCGCGCAGCGGGGTGGCCTCGTCCGCGTCGAGATAGCCGGCGCGCACGAGTGGCTTCGCCCTGATGAGGACGTTGATGGCGGGCAGAGGGTAGTCGCTGCCGTTGACGAGGCGGCCGTGCAGGTCTTCCCTCTCGATGACGGTCGAGAGCGGGCGGCCGATGCGGTTGAACTGCGTCATCGCGGAGATGTCTCCGAAGACGAGGCCGTCGAACCTCCCGTCTTCGACGAGGCGCAGGAAGAGTTCGAAGTTGTGGACGCGCCCGCGGCCGGGGTCGTCCAGGTCTTCGTTCTCCCCGAGGCTGGCGCAGTGCGCGACGATTGTCTTGACGCCGTGTTCGAGCGGCCGGCGCAGGAGCAGAGGGTTGCCGAGCCGCTGATCCTCCTCGGCCTCGACGGCCTTCTCCTCGCCGCCGTGGCTGAGGAGCACGAGCCCGAGTTCTTTCATCTTCACGTAGAACGGATCGCACGCCTCGTCCGAAGGGTCGATGCCCATCGCGTTCGGCAGCCACTTGACCATTCGGCCGCCGCGCCGCGCCCAGCGCTCCAACTCTTCGACCGCGTCGGCGCGGTAGGGGTGGACGGAGATGACCGGCTCGAACAGTTCCGGGTGGCGCGCCGCGAGGTCGAAGACGTATTCGTTGGGGACGTAGAACTCCGTCTTCTCTCGATTCACAGTCCCGTCGCGGTTGTGATGCCTGTCGAAGGCGAGCAGGCGGTACTTGCCGCGGTGCTCGATGTGAGAGACGAGTCTGACGAGCCGTTCGGCGAACTCCGCGTCGGCGCGGTTCAAGTCCTCGACCCCGGCGGCGCTGAGGTAGACGGCGAACCTGGCGCGGTGGAAGGGGTGGCGCCAGGTGCGCATCTTCGGGTTGACCTCGTTGCCCGTCCCGCCCGCGCCGACGCCCGCGACGTGCGTGTGGTAATCGACGAGGCGCGCGGGGTCAACGTCCGCGCAGGCCGCCTCGACGAGGTCGGACGCCTTCCGACTCAGACGGTCTTTCAGCTCCTCGGGCGGGTGTGTGAAGGCGCCGCCGGCGTGCTTCAAAAGGCACATGCCGCTCAATATACCTCATCACAGTTGAGTGTGGGCGGGAGAGATTAACCGCGGAGACACAGAGACACAGCTTGAAGCAATTAAGCTCTGAGCTGTGTCTCTGTGTCTGCGTGGTTAAAAGTTTTTAGATGTCGAAGTACATGCCGAACTCGAACGGGTGCGGGCGCATGCGGAGCGGCTGAATCTCCTTGTCGCGCTTGTAGGTGATCCAGCGCTCGATGAGCTGGGGCGTGAACACGTCGCCCTTGAGCAGGAAGGCGTGGTCGTCTTCGAGCGCGGCGAGCGACTCGTCGAGCGAGCCGGGGAGCGAAGGCACATCCTTCAACTGCTCGGGCGCGAGGTCGTAGATGTCTTTGTCGAGCGGCTCGCCCGGGTCGAGCTTGTTCTGGATGCCGTCCAGGCCCGCGAGCAACATCGCCGAGAAGGCGAGGTAGGGATTGCACGAGGGGTCGGGCGGACGGAACTCCAGCCGCTTGAGCTTCGGGTTGGTCGAGAACATCGGGATGCGAATCGCCGCCGAGCGGTTCCGCGCCGAGTAGGCGAGGTTAACCGGCGCCTCGAAGCCCGGCACTAATCTTTTATAGCTGTTCGTCGTCGGCGCCGCGAAGGCCACGATGGCGGCCGCGTGTTTGAGCAGCCCGCCGATGTACCAGCGCGCCGTGTCCGACAGGCCGGCGTAGCCGTCGCCCGCGAAGAGCGGCTTCTCGTTCTTCCAAAGGCTCTGGTGGCAGTGCATCCCCGAGCCGTTGTCGCCGTAGAGCGGCTTCGGCATGAAGGTCGCGCCCTTGCCGTGGCGGCGCGCGACGTTGCGGACGGTGTACTTGAAGATTTGCAGGTTGTCGGCCGTCCCCAGCAGCGTCGAGTAGCGGAAGTCGATCTCGCATTGACCCGCGGTCGCGACCTCGTGGTGATGGCACTCGACCTGGATGCCGGCCTTCTTCAGCTCGTTCGCGACCTCGGCGCGGAAGTCCTGCAACGTGTCGAGCGGCGGCAGAGGGACGTAGCCCTCCTTGTTGCGGATGTGGTAGCCGAGGCTCGGGGCGCCCTCCTTGCCCTTGCTGTTCCACGTCGCCTCGGGGTGGTCGAGGGAGTAGCCGGCGGTGTTCGGGTCGTTGTGGAAGCGCACGTCGTCGAAGACGAAGAACTCTGCCTCGGGGCCGAAGTTGGCGGTGTCGGCGATGCCCGTGAACTTCAGATAACTTTCGGCGCGGCGCGCCACCCCGCGCGGGTCGAGCCAGTAGCCCTCCTTCGTGATCGGGTCAACCACGTCGGCGACGAGGCAGAGCGTCTTGTCCGCCATGAACGGGTCGAGCCAGTAGCGGTACGGGTCGGGCACGAGCAGCATGTCCGACTCGTGGATGGACGCCCAGCCGCGCAAGGACGAGCCGTCGAAGCCGAAGCCCTCCTCGAACGAACGCTCGGACAGTTCCTCGATGGGAAAGGTCAGGTGGTGCCACGCGCCGACGAGGTCGGTGAAGCGGACGTTGACGTAGGCCGCGCCCTCGTCCTCCGCGAATTTAAGAATGCTCTTGACGCTCATATCAATGTTCCTCGATTAAAGGTTGAGAATGGTTTGAAGCGCGGGGTCTCGCCCGCACGCACTCGTTTGAAGGGCCACGGACGGTCGCCGAGCGGAAGTCTCATCCGCGGCGGCCGCCCGTGGCCGAGTCGTTGCTGGTTCCGATAGTCTGCCTCGTGTCTTAACTCCTTTCCGCATCAGAACGTGATGCCGTAGTAGACGAAGAGCGCGTTGTTCTTGCGCCCGACGTTGCCGATGCTGTAGCCGGCGTAGAGCGCGCTCGCGCGCGGCAGCGCGATGGAGAAGCCCGGCGTCACGTAGCCGAACCGGTTCTTGCCGCTCAGCCAGTCGCCCACGAAGCTGACGCGCCTGTGCAAAGGCTGCTCGTAGCCGACGATGGCGCCGCCCAGCGTCCCCGTTCCGTCGGCGCGGCCGACCAGACCGTAGCCGCCGCCCGTCAGGCGCGGGCCGTAAGCGCCCTTCACCTTCTTACTGACGACGGTGTAGAGCAGCCCGAAGGTGTCCGTGCCCGCGCGGTGCGAGACGGGCGCGTAGAGGACGGCGCCGGCCGCCGCCGATACGCCGTTGTCCTCGTTCGAGTAGAACTGGTACTTGACGTTCGGCTGCAACTCCACCGGCTGGTCGGGAGCCTCGGCGTCGAGGAAAGAGACGTTGACGCCGGCCTCGACGTGTTTGCCGACCCCGTAGACCGCGCGCGGGACGTAAGCCTGGAAGCCGCCGTCCCGGTGCGGTTCGAGGTGGCTGATGAAGTCGAACTCAAGGTACGTGTGTCTCTGTGCCACGACGTCGGTCGAGGGGATGTTGAAGAGGGTTGACTGTGCCCGCGCCGCGCGACTGTCAAAGAACGTGAACGCCGCCAGGGCGCAGAGCACCCCCGCGATTGATTTCAATCTGAGCATGCTGTAACTTTGCTCCGCATCGTCTCCGAGAGGGACGATCTCAAGTGGCCTATTCGTCGCGCGCCTGCCAAAGCCAACGACGGGTAGGCCATTCCTTTTTTAGTAGGCAGTAGGCAGTAAGCAGTAGGCAGTTGAAAGCGCCGCTGTCGAAACTTCCGACTTAACCTTTCAGCCTTCATCACGCGGAGCGACTGCCTACTGCCATCTGCCTACTGCCTGCTTCACCAGTTAAGAAGCCGGCTCGCCGGCGATGACGCGCGCCAGAGGCTCCGCGCTGAGCGCGCCGGCCGGGGCCGTGTGCGCCGCCGCCCCGCCGCCCAGCCCGCCCGGCCTCGCCGTCGAAGAGATGACGTACTCCGGGTAGGCAGAGATGCCGTGCTCGTGCAGGTCGAGGCCGTAAGACTCGCCCTCGGCCGAGACCCGCAGAAGCCCCGCGGCCTTGAGCGCGTACATCACGGCCAACGCCGCCGCGAAGGTGGCCGAGGTGATGATGAGGCTCCCGAGCGCCTGCGCCGCCAGCACCGTGAAGCCGCCGCCGTAGAAGAGGCCCGTCAGCGGCGCCGAGTTGTCGGCCGCGAACGGCCCCGTCACGCCGTACTGCCCCGAGGCGAAGAGCCCGAGCGAGAGCGTGCCCCAGATGCCGCAGAGGCCGTGGACGGGGACGGCGCCGATGGGGTCGTCGATGCGCAGCCATTCGAGCAGCTCGACGCCGAGGACGACCACGACGCCCCCGACCGCGCCGATGAGGATCGAGCCCGTCGGGCTCACCCAGTAGCAAGGGCAGGTGATCGCGACGAGCCCCGCGAGGAACCCGTTGACCGTGAAGCTCACGTCCCACTTCTTACTCTGGACGTAGGCGACGATCATCGCCGTCAGCCCGGCCGCGCAGGCGGCGAGCGTCGTGTTGGTGGCGACGCGGCCGATGCCCTCGAAGTCCATCGCCGAGAGCGTGCTGCCCGGGTTGAAGCCGTACCAGCCGAACCAGAGGAGCAGGCCGCCCGAGGCGGCGATGACGAGGTCGTGCGGCAGCATCGGGCCGCCGCCGTCGCGCTTGAACTTCCGGCCGAGGCGCGGCCCCAGGGCGATGGCGCCCGCGAGCGCGATGAAGCCGCCGATGGTGTGGACGACGGTCGAGCCGGCGAAGTCGTGGAAGCCCATGCCCAGCGAGGCGAAGAATTTCCCCTCGGTGCCCATCGTCGCCAGGAAGCCGTCCGGCCCCCACGCCCAGTGGCCGACGATGGGGTAGATGAAGCCCGAGACGGCGAAGCTGTAGAGCAGGTCGCCGACGAAGCCGGTGCGGCCGATCATCGCGCCCGAGGTGATGGTCGAGCAGGTGTCGGCGAAGGCGAACTGGAAGAGCCAGAAGGCGAGGAAGGCCACGCCCGTCGTCCCGTAGGTCGCCGGCGCCCCTTGCAGGAAGAACCAGTGGTAACCGATGAGGCCGTTGCCCTCGCTGAACATGAAGGCGAAGCCGATGGCGTAGAAGAGGAGGCCGCACAAACACGTGTCCACGATGCACTCCATCAGCACGTTGACGGTCTCGCGCGAGCGGCAGAAGCCCGCCTCAAGCATCGTGAAGCCGACCTGCATGCCGAAGACGAGGAAGGCGGCGACGAGCACCCAGACTGTGTTCAAAGGGTTGACGATGTCGTTGCCCTTCAGCTCGGGGTCGGCGGCCGCGGCCGTCCAGCCGAGCAGCTCGGGGGTCAGGAGCAGGAGGCCGGCCAGCAGGCCGACGCCCAACACCTTCCCCGCCAGCAGCAGCTTCCCGTAGCGTCGCCATTCGGGGTCTTGCATGCGCGCGCGCAGGCGCACGAGCTTTTGCTGAAGAGAGAGCCTCTTCGAATCCATACGTTAAGTTCCTCCGGGTAATTTGGGTGGACAGGGTAACGTCTCGTTTAAGGGTGCAGAACTCCCCGCCCCGCAGAAAGGGGCCGAGCCGAACGCGACGGGTGCTGTCTCGATGCCGGGTTTGACAACTTGCGTGCCACCGCCCGCGCGCGCGTCGCGTCTCGGGGTAAGTGCGGGCAAGAGGCGACATTGGTCTCAATGCCGGTTCGCGCGCGGGCGCGCGGGGCGCGGATGAGGAGTTGCCGCGACGACACTTTTGTCCGCGACGGCGTGAGCCGAAGACAAAAACGTTCGAGGTGTTCTTGCGCGCTGAGTTTAGTAAGAAGTTGAGAGGTTCGTCGGAGGCAATGCGCGACAAGTAAACAATCGTCCGTCGCACGCCGCGCGTGCGCCGGTTACATTCTTGCACTGCTTCCGAAGCGCCGCGACAAAATTGTCAACGCGACTTTCTCGCTCGAAGCGAAGACGGCCGATGAAATTCCGACGAACCGCGGCGTCCGCCCTTCGCCGCTTCAAGCGTGAAGCACGGAACGGGGGTTGCTATCCTGCGAGTGCTTCAATTCCACGAGCGGCGGCCGCCCGACCAATGTTGATAAGCGAGGCAGAGATTCCACAGGCGCGTGCGACGCGGACGCACCGCGGCAAGGTTCTGGCGCACGCGGCCACGCGGCTCGCCGCGTGCGAGCGCCTGTCGAACGGCGCCGAGCTTTCCAAGCTGTTCCGCGCCTTCCTCAGGGTCGAGGAGCGGCGCCTGTCGATAGGGCTCCGGCTCGGCGCCTCGGGCTGCCACACGGCCGCGGCGCGCAGCTTCGTCCTCGACCTCGTGGCCGACGCGGCCTTCCGCGCGGTGACGCAGTGGGACGACGGCGTCGAGTCGCCCGGCGCAGGCGTAGGCGGCTGCGCGATGGTGGCGGTCGGCGGCTACGGGCGCGCGGAACTCGCTCCTTACTCAGACCTCGACCTCCTCTTCCTCCACTCGGGACGCCGCACCGCGCACGCGCGCCAGCTCGCCGAGGGCGTCCTGCGCCTGCTCTGGGACGCGGGGCTCAACATCGGTCACAGCTTCCGCACCGTGCCCGAGTCGCTGTCGGCCGCGCACACCGACCCGCACTTCATGACCTCCCTGCTCTCGACGCGCCTGCTCGCCGGCAACCGCGCGCTGCTCGACTCGCTGCGCGCGGGGCTTGAGCGCGAGCGGCGCAAGCACGCCGAAGACTACCTCGCGGCGCTCCGCTACAGCCTCGACGAGAGGCACGCCAAGTTCGGCGCCTCGGTCTGCCTTCAGGAGCCCAACGTCAAGGAGAGCGCGGGCGGCCTGCGCGACCTTCAGACGGCGCTGTGGGCGGCGCAGATTAAGACCGGCTGCCGCACGCTCGAAGACCTGCGCGCGAGCGAGGTCGTCACGGAGGCCGAGTACAGGGTCGCCGTGCGCGCCTACGACTTCCTCTGGCGCGTGCGCCACGCGGCGCACCTCCTCTCGGGGCGCAAGGCCGACCGCATCGCGCTCGACTTGCAGCCCTCGCTCGCCGAAGAGTTCGGCTACGACTCCGGCCCCGACCTGCTGGCGTCCGAGCGGTTCATGCGCGACTACTACCGGCGCTCGCGCGAGTTGCACCAGTTCGCCGAGTCTCTGCTCGCGCGCGTCCAGGAGCCGGCCGGCCCCGCGCGCCGCTGGTTCACGCGGACGCGCCCGGGTCGCTCCGGCGAGACGTTCCACGTCGCCGACGGCCGCCTCTGGTTCCACGACGAGTGGCAGACGCTCCGCAACAACCCCCTGCTCATCATGGACGCCTTCACGCTCGCGCAGGCGGCGGACGTGCCGCTCAGCCAGGCCCTGCGCGACGCGCTCGGCCGGAGCCTGACGGCCGTCGATAGAAGCTTCCGCGAGTCGGCCGAGATCGCCAGCTCGTTCCTCAAAATCCTGCGCCGCCGCGGCCGCGCCGGCCGCACGCTGCGGATGATGAACGAGGTCGGGTTCCTCCGCCGCTACCTGCCGGAGTTCGGCCGCATCAGCCTGCTCATCCAGCACGACCAGTACCACCACTACACGATTGACGAGCACACGCTCAAAGCCGTCGAGGCGCTCGACGAGCTGGACGCGGGCGAAGACCTGGCGCGCGCGCCGCTGCGGGCGGCCTTCGATGAGGTGGAAGACCCTGCGCTCCTCTATCTGTCCGTCCTTTTGCACGACATCGGGAAGGGCCGCGGCCGCGGGCACATCCCGCGCGGCGCGCGCATCGCCGAACGCATCTGCCGGCGGCTGCGACTGCCGGAGGCGGCCGCCGCGAAGGTCGTGCTGCTCGTCAGGCTCCACGTCGCGATGGCGCAGACCGCCTTCCGGCGCGACCTGACCGAGCCGCGCGCGGCCGAGGAGTTCGCGGGCGAGGTCGGCTCGCTCGACGCGCTGAACATGCTTCTGCTTTTGACTTACGCCGACCTCAACGCGGTCGGCCCTGGCGTCTGGAGCGAGTGGAAGGGGGCGCTGCTGCGCGAGCTTTACCAGCGGGCGCGCGCGCACCTGACGGCGGGCGAAGGGCCGGCCGACAAGGTGCAGGAACTCGCGCACTACAAGGAGCAGGTCGTCCTGGCGCTGGCGGGCGAGCTGCCGCCGAGCGAGGTCGAGCGCCACATCGCCCTGCTGCCCGAGCGCTACCGGCGCACGAGCCGTCCCGAGGAGGCGGCCGCTCACCTGCGCCTCATTAGCCGGCTCGGCGAGGACGCCTTCGGCTGGCAGTGGCGCAGGCACGACGGCGCGAGCACGCAGCTCACGGTCTGTGCCAAAGACAGGCACGGCCTCTTCGCAGACATCGCCGGCACGCTCGCCGCGCAGGGCGTCGAGATTCTCGCCGCCGAGGTCAACACGCGCGACGACCGGATCGCCATCGACGTGTTCGCGTTGCGCGCCGCGGCCACGGGCCACGCGGTCGATGAGTACCGCTACCCGGCCATCGAGCGCGCGTTGCGCGACGCCATCCGCGGCGAGTCGGACGTGGCGGCCGCGGTCGAGCGCTGGCGCACGCACAACGCGCCGCGCCGCAGGAACGCGCACGCGCAGTCGCGCCGCCGCCGTCCGCCGCAGGTCGTCTGCGACAACGAGGGCTCGCCCTCGGCGACCATGATCGAAGTCCGCGCGGCCGACGAGCCCGGGCTCGCCTACAGGATCGCGCACGCGCTGGCGGGCCTCGGCCTCGACATCGTCTGCGCCAAGGTGGCGACGGAGAAGAGCGACGCGCTCGATGTCTTCTACGTGACCGACCCCGCGGGCGCGAAGCTCGGCGAGCCCGCGCAGCGCTCCGCCGCGGCCGCCATCTCCGAACAGCTCTTACCCGGAGGCGAGGGCACACCCGCCCACGCCGCAACACAACCCTTGAGGAGACACGGATGAAAAAAGTCGAAGCCATCGTCAGACCGCACCTGCTCGACGCGGTGAAGAACGCGCTCCAGGAGGTGAACGTCCTGGGCATGACCGTCAGCGAGGTGCAGGGCTACGGGCGGCAGCGCGGTCACACCGAGACTTACCGCGGGGCGGAGTACCAGATCGAGTTCGTCCCCAAAGCCAAGATCGAAGTCATCATCCCCGACGACATCGAGGAGTTCGTTGTCGGCGCCATCACCCGCACGGCGCGGACGGGCAAGTTCGGCGACGGCAAAATCTTCGTCACCACCCTCGACGACGTGGTTCGCATCCGCACCGGCGAGCGCGGCGAAGCGGCCCTGTAACACAAACAGGTCAGAACCGCCCGCGGTAGCGGGCGGTTCTGACCACTATGTTCTTAGGCCGCGTGCTGCGCCGCGAGGTCGTTCCGCTCGGACAGCGCTTCGCTCAGGAGTGGCGCGAGCAGGTCGGCGTCGGCGAGGAAGCCGTCGTGGCCGTGAGACGATTCAAGCTCTTCGTAACGACAACGGACGCCGGCCGACGACATGCGTCGGGCAAGGGCGTGAATTTCGCTTGAGGGGAAGAGCCAGTCCGAAGTGATGCCGACCAGCAGCACGCGCGCCGTGATGCGGCGCAGCGCCGCCTCTTCGGACGCGTAGCCGCGCGCGAGGTCGAAGGTGTCCATCGCCTTCGACAGAATCAGGTAGGAGTTCGCATCGAAGCGGCGCGTGAACGTCCGCCCCTGGTGGTCGAGGTAGCCCGCCACGTCGAAGCGCTCGCCCAGAGACCGGCCCGGGTCTTCGCCCGCGCGGTCGGGCTTGCGCGCGAAGCGCTCGTCGAACAGCTCCGCGGACTTGTAAGAGCACATGGCGATGGAGCGCGCGAGCGCGAGTCCCGCCCGGGGCGGCGCGTTCTCCGTGTAGTGCCCGCCGCGCCAGAGGGGATCGTTCATGATGGCCTGCCGCTGTAGGTGGTTGAGCGCGAGCCCCAGCGCGGGCAGGGGCGCCGCGCCGATTGCCACGCAACGCTCGACCCGGTTAGGGAAATCGACCGCCCAACGCAGCGCCTGCATCCCGCCGATGGAGCCGCCGACGACCGCGTGCAAACGCTCGACGCCGAGACGCGCGAGCAGAACCGACTGCGCGCGCACCATGTCGCCGACGGTGACGAGCGGGAAGTCGCCTCCGTAAGGCTTGCCCGTCCGCGCGTCCGTGGAGCGCGGCCCCGTCGAGCCGTAGCACGAGCCGACGACGTTGACGCCGATGACGCAGTGACGTTCCGTGTCGAAGGGGCGGCCCGGCCCGAACAGCTCCGGCCACCAGTCCGCCACGCGCGCCGAGCCCGAGAGCGCGTGGCAGACGAGGACGGCGTTGTCCCGCTTAACGTTCAACTCGCCGTAGGTCGCGTAGCGCAAAGTCAAAGGCCGCAGCTCGCCGCCGCTCACCCGGAATGCGTCCTCACGGGCGAAGGTACAGTCGGCCTCACACGTCGGTTCGATGTTCGTGTCCATCCGCCCCCCCTTGCAGAACCAGCTCTTCCACGTCGAAGCGCGTCGGAAGCAGTCCTCTTCTCTCCAACTCAAGAATGATTCGCTCGGCGCTCGTCTCGATTGCTTCTTCGTCCGTGCGCACGACCACGTCGGGGGCACTCGGCTCCTCGTAAGGGTCGGAGACGCCGGTGAAGCCTTTCAGCTCGCCGGCGAGCGCCTTCCTGTAAAGCCCCTTCACGTCGCGCTCGGCCAGGACTTCCAAAGGGCACTCGACGTAGACTTCGACGAACTCCGCGCCGTCCCCTTCGACCGCGCGCCGCACCTCTGCGCGCACCTCACGGTAGGGCGAGATGGCGGCCGTGACGGCGGCCACGCCGTTGCGCGCCAGCAGCCGCGCGACGTACCCGATGCGCCGGATGTTCGTGTCCCGATCCTCCTTCGAGAACCCGAGCCCCTTCGAAAGGTTCGTGCGCACCTCGTCGCCGTCCAACACCTCCACGCGCAAGCCGCGCGCGCGCAGCTCCGGCACCAGCCTCCCCGCCAGCGTCGTCTTCCCCGCGCCCGAAAGCCCCGTCAGCCACAGGACGAATCCACGTCCCTCATTCACTTCAAGTCCCATCCCTTTCCTTTCAAGCGCCCGCGGGCTGCGCCGCCCGCTGAGCCTCAATCAGCACCCGTGCGACTTCGGGCCGCGTGAACTCGACGGGCGGCAGTTGGCCCGCGCCGAGCAGCTCGCGCACGCGCGTGCCCGAGAGCGTGACGTGCTGGCCCGCGTCGTGCGGGCAGGTCTTCGAAGAGGCCATCGCGCCGCACGCGCGGCAGTAGAAGGTGTGGTCGAAGAAGAGCGGCGTGATGCCCAGCTCTTCCGTTTCGAACTCGTCGAAGACGTGGTGCGCGTCGTAGGTGCCGTAGAAGCTGCCGACGCCCGCGTGGTCGCGCCCGACGATGAAGTGCGAGCAGCCGTAGTTCTTCCGCACGAGCGCGTGGAAGACGGCCTCGCGCGGGCCGGCGTAGCGCATCGCCGCCGGGAGCACGGCGAGGATGGTGCGCGCGGCCGGGTAGTAGTGTGTGAGGATCGCCTCGTACGAGAGCATGCGCACGTCCGCCGGGATGTCGTCCGACTTCGTCTCGCCGACGAGCGGGTGCAGGAGGAGCCCGTCGGCAATCTCCAAAGCGCACTTCTGTATGTACTCGTGCGCGCGGTGGACGGGGTTGCGCGTCTGGAAGGCGACGACGCGGCGCCAGCCGCGCTGCCGGAACAGCTCGCGCGTCTCGACCGGGTCTTTCCAGTAGGCGTTGAAGGCGGGATGCTCCGGCCGACTCACCAGGCTGACGCGGCCGCCGAGCAGCCACTCGCCTTCGGCGTAGACGGCGCACACGCCCGGGTGTGCCTCGTCGGTCGTGCGGTAGACCCGCTCGGCCTCGCGCGCCGTGTCCCGGTAAAACTTCTCTTCGAGGTGGAGCACGCCGAGCAGGCGCTTGCCCTGGTAGAGCGCCACGTCCTGGCCCGCGCGGAGCGCGCCCGCCTCTTCCTCCCCGACGGCGAGCGTGACGGGGAGCGACCAGACCACCCCGTTCGCGAGCCGCATCCGGTCGCGCACCGAGACGTAGTCGGCCTCAGTCATAAAACCTTCGAGCGGCGAGTAGGCGCCGGTGGCGATCAGTTCGAGGTCGGAGACGGCGCGCGCGCCGAGGCGCAGCGCGGGCATCCCGGCCGCCGCCTTGACCAGCCGTTCGCGCTCGGCGCCGGCGACCTCCCGGTTGATAAGCGTGCCCCCGTGGGGGTTAATAAGTTTCACGTCGTCCTTTCTTTCTCGACAGCAATAGTGTCAGCGGTGCAGGCCGCATTCCGTTTTAGCCGTGCCGCGCCAGCGCCCCGCGCGCGGGTCTTCGCCGATGCGGACGGGCGTCGTGCAGGGCACGCACCCGACGGACGCGTAGCTCAGATCGTGGAGCGGGTTGTAAGGCACGTCGTGCTCGACGACGTACGTCCACACGTCGCGCTCAGACCAGCCGGCGAGCGGGTTGATCTTGACGAGCCCGAACTTCGCGTCGCGCTCGACGACCTCGGCGCGGGCGCGCGCCGGCGTCTGCTCGCGGCGGATGGCCGTGACCCACGCGCGCAGGCCCTTGAGCATCTCGCGCAGCGGCTCGACCTTGCGCAGGCGGCAGCACTCCTCCGGGTCGCGCTCCCAGAGACGCTCGCCGTAAGCTTCGGCCTGCGCGTCGAGCGTGAGTCTTGTCGCGCGGCGCTCGAAGCGCACGCCGTAGCGCACGTTCAGGCGCGCGGCGAGCTGGTAGGTCTCCGGGAAGAGCAAATCCGTGTCGAGGTAGAAGACGCGCAGGCGCGGGGCGACGCGCGCGAGCATGTCGATGAGCACGCACCCCTCGGCGCCGAAGCCCGTGGCGAGCGCCACCTCTTCGCCGAACTCCCCGGCCGCCCAGTACAGGACGGCCTCCGGGCTCGCGCCTTCGAACCCTTCGGAGATGGCCCTCAGCTCTTCGACTCTCAAGTCCCGACCGGGCGGCGGCGCCGTGGCTGTCATAAACTCCTCCGCGTTCAGAGCGCCGCGACGGCCGCCGCCTCGCGTTCAACGAACAACCCGTTCCCTACAACCGTGTCCGAAAGACCCTCGAACCAGTTGAGTCTCCCGCGCAGAGAGACGACCTCGCCCACGACGATGACCGCGGGCGCGCGAAGGCCCGCGCGCGCGACTTCATCTTTAATCGTGCGGAGCGTGCCCGTGACGGTCTGCTGCCCCTCGTACGTGCCCCAGCGGACGACGGCCGCGGGCGTCTCGGGCGAGCGACCGGCGGCGATCAACTCTTGTGCAATCTCGCCCAGCCGCGACATGCCCATCAGGACGACGACCGTCTCGGCCGACGCGAGGCCCGCGAGCGCGCCCGGGTGCGGGCCGCCTTCGGCGCGCGTCCCCGTCACGATGGCGACCGAAGAGGAGAAGACGCGGTGCGTCAGGGGGATGCCCGCGTAGGCCGGGGCGGCGAGCGCGGAGCTGACGCCCGGCACGACTTCGAAGGCGACGCCCGCCGCGTGCAAAGCCTCCGCCTCCTCGCCGCCACGCCCGAAGAGGAACGGGTCGCCGCCTTTCAAACGCACGACGCTCCTCCCCTCGCGCGCCAGCTCGACGAGCGTGCGGTTGATCTCCGCCTGCGGCGTCTGCCGCCCGCCGCCGACCTTGCCGACGTAGACGCGCTCGGCACGAGTTGAAACTAAGCCGAGCACTTCCGGGTTGACGAGGTAGTCGTAGACCACCGCGTCGCAGCTCAAGAGCAGGTCGCGCGCCTTCAGCGTCAACAGGCCAACGTCGCCCGGCCCCGCGCCGACGAGATAAACGACTCCGCGCCGCGCGACTTGAGAGGTGAACGTCGAGACAGCGGCTTCTTCAACGAGCGTCGGCCAACCTTCGGCCTCGCGGATGCGTTCGACCGACGCGTCGATGACGAAGCGGTGTGCGTTGAGCGGCTCGGTGATTTGATAAGTGACGCCCGCGTGCCGCTCGGCCGCGGCGCGGACTTCCACGGGGATGTCGCCGCGCGTGTGCCGCCCGGGCGAGAGGAAGTATGGGTGAACGACCACGTGCCGCGCGCCGCGCCCGACCAGCCGCGCGAAGCCCTCGGCGATGTCCGGGCGTGCAATCTCAAGGAAGGCGGCCTCGACGAGTTCAAAACCGCCGCGCCCGCCGATGCGCCGCGCGGCCTCCCGCACGTCCTGGTTCGCCTCCTCGCGCCGGCTCCCGTGCCCGACGATCAGCACGCCGCGTCTCACTCTCTCGCTCACGCCGTCACCTCCGTCTCTTCCGTCACGCCCAAGCTCTCCAACTCCTCCGTCGTGTGGCGCGCGATGAAGCACTGGAAGCTGTCGGCCGCGCCGTAACGGCGCGCGAGGAACGTGCGCGCCAGACTCTCGACGTAGAACTTAATCTCCTCCGCCGGAATCTTCCGCGACAGCTCGCGCCCGAACGCGTGGCCGTCGCCGAGGTGCCCGCCGAGGTAGACGCGGTACGCCTCCCTTTTGCCCGCGGGCGTGTTGACGAAGTCGCCGACGAAGCCGATGTCGCACACCTGGTAGTGCGCGCAACTGTTCGGGCAGCCCGTCACGCTGATACGCAAAGGCACGTCGAAGCCGGGCAGCGCGTGTTCGAGGTGTTCGATGAGTTCGGAGGCGCGGTCTTTCGTCTCGGTCACGGCGAGCTTGCAGAACTGCTTGCCCGTGCAGGCGATGGTGCCGGTGCGGAAGGTCGAGGGCTCGACCGTCAGGTCTAACGCGGCGAGCCCTTCGGCCAACTGCGCGCGTTCTGACTCCGGCACGTCGAGCACAACGAAGTTCTGCGCGGTCGTCAGGCGCACGCGCCCGCCGCCGTGCCGCCGCGCGAGTTCCGCGACGGCGATCATGTCCGTGCCCGGCAAACGGCCGCGCTTCGTGGCGACGCCCGCGTAGTAAAGGCCGTGCTGCTTCTGCGGATGGATGCCGACGTGCGCGCGGTTGGCCGTGACCGGAACATACGGCGCGTGGCCGTCGGTCAACTTTCTACCAAGACGATTCTCTAGCTCTTCGCGAAAACGCCCAGGCCCCCACTCTTCGAGCAGGAACTTCAAACGCGCGCGCGCGCGCGAGTCGCGGTTGCCGTGGTCGCGGAAGATGGAGCAGATGTGGTGTGCGACTTCGATAACTTCATCGGGCGCGACGTGCGCGCCGAGGCGGTCGGCGAAACGCTCCTTCGAGCCGAGCCCGCCGCCGACCCAGAGGTCGAACGCGACACGGCCCCCCGCGCCGCGCAGCGCGACGAGTCCGATGTCGCTGATCTCGTGCCCCGTGCAGTAGAGCGTGCAGCCCGAGACCGTGACCTTGAACTTGCGCGGCAGGTTCGAGAACTCTCGGTTGTCGAGGAAGTGCCGGTGGAGGGCGAGCGCGTAAGGCTCGGCGTCGATGAACTCCGCGGCGTCGATGCCGGCGAGCGGGCAGCCCGTGACGTTGCGCGTGATGTCGCCGCACGCGCCGGAGGTGGTGAGGCCGACGCGGTTCAACTCTTCGAAGATGGCAGGCACGTCCTCGATCTGGACGTTGTGGAGCTGTATGTCCTGCCGCGTCGTCACGTCGCCCGCGTTGCGCGCGTATTGGACGGAGAGGCGCCCGAGCGTCCCGAGCTGTTCGCTTGAGAGCGTCCCGTTCGGCACCTTGACGCGCAGCATGAAGAGGCCGTCCTCCTGCGGGCGCTGCGTGTAGAGCCCGTACCAGCGCAGGCGCACGTCGAGGTCGTCCGGGTCGATGGAGGCGAAGCCCCCGCGAGCGTAGCGGACGATCTCGGCGAGGCAGTCGAGGCCGTCGCGCTCGCGCTTGGCGCGCTCGACCCGGTTCTCTCTCCTTGCGACGGCCATAAACGAAAACTCCCGCGCTAAGGAGAAGCGCAGGAGCTTTGCAAGCCTGTCTACTGTTCCTTAGCAGTTTTTAACGTGGAGCAAGTCACTCGAAATCGCCACGGTATACGACGAGTGCCCCGCGCTAAGGGAATTTGCGCGGACAACAACACGCCGACATGTTCGGAACGGTTAACATGAGCCTCGCACTCTAAGGCACGCGGCGCCGGCAGTCAAAGAAATAATTTTTATCGCGGGATAAACGAGGTCGGGCAGACGTTTGAAATTTATCCGCCGATGAGGATTTTTGTATTCGGATGGATTTTTATGTTTGACTGAACGGACAGACGGCTCTATGGTGTAGCCACCGTGGCGATTTCCGAGGGACTTGCTCCACGTTAAAAACTGCTAAGGAACCGACCGGGAAACTTTCGCTCCTGCGCCTTCCTTAGCGCAGGAGTTTTCGTTTTATGAGTCGAACACTCGAAGGCCGGGACATCACGACGAGGCTCGTCCACGCGGGCGAGCGGCAGCCGCCGCCGCGCGGTCTGCCCGTCTCCACGCCCATCTACGCGACCTCCACTTTCACCTACGGCTCGATGGCGGAGGTTGACCGCGTCTTCTCGGGCGAGGATGCGGGCTACGTCTACACGCGCTACGGCAACCCGACGACCGGCGCGCTCGAAGAGGCGATCCGCGTGCTCGAAGGCGGCGCGGCCGCGTGCGCCTACGCGACGGGGATGGCCGCGCTGCACGCCGCCCTCTTCGCCTGCGAGTTGCAGACGGGCTCGACCGTCCTCGCCTCGCAAGACCTCTACGGCGCGACGACCGAGCTGCTCTACACGGTCTTCGGCTCGTTCGGCGTCCAGACCGTGACGGCCGACTTCACGCGCGTGGAGGAACTGCGCGCGATGGCTTTGCAAGTGAAGCCGCGCGTGCTGCTCGCCGAGACGATCTCGAACCCTCTGCTGAAGGTCTGCGACATCGACGCCTGCGCCGGGGTCGCGCGCGAGGCGGGCGCGCGGCTCGTGGTCGATAACACCTTCGCGTCGCCCTACCTCTGCCGGCCTCTGGAGCACGGCGCGGACTTCGTCGTGCACAGCGCGACGAAGTACCTCGGCGGGCACGCCGACGTGATGGGCGGGCTCGTCGTCGCGCGCGACGCGGCGGACGCCGCGGCACTCGTCGGCGTGTTGAAGCTGGCGGGCGGCGTGCTCGGCGTCTGGGAGGCGCACGAGGTCTTGAGGGGCTTGAAGACGCTGGCCGTGCGGCTCGACCGCCAGTGCTCGAACGCGCGCAGGGTCGCCGAAGCGCTCGCCGCGCACGCGCGCGTCCGGCGCGTACACTACCCGGGTCTGAACACACGGCCCGAGGCTGTTGAAGTTTTAAGCCGCACGCTGCGCGCGCCGCACGCCGGGGCGCTCGTCGCCGTCGAGTTGGAGGAGGACTCGTTCGACGCCGCCTTCCGCTTCATGGACGCGCTCGGGCTGTGCGTCCGCTCGACGAGTCTCGGCGACGTGTTCACGGGCGTCCTGCACCCGGCCACCTCCTCGCACCGCGAGGTCGCCCCGGCGCGTCGCCGCAGGCTCGGCATCGCCGACGGCCTCGTCCGCGTCTCGGTCGGGATTGAAGACGCCGGGGACATCATCGACGACATCGAGCAGGCGCTCGGGTGATGACAGGAAGACGAACAACGCGGTAGCATTGCGCCCTTCGATAAAACCGACCGCGGCAGGAGGGGCGATGGAGCAGAGAGAGCGCGTACGCACGTTCCGCTGGGACGAGATGGAGAGGGAGCACGTCGTCGAAGGCATCGACCGGCGCATCATCAACGGCGACCAGATGATGCTGACGCACGTCTACCTCAAGAAGGGTGCCGTCGTCCCTTTGCATTCGCACCACAACGAGCAGTTCACCTACGTCCTCGAAGGCGTGCTGCGCTTCTGGATCGGCGACGAGGGGTCGGAGCCCATCGACATCGGCCCCGGCGAGGTGCTGCACATCCCCTCGCACGTCCCGCACAAGGCGGAGGCGTTGGAAGACACGCTCGACGTGGACGTCTTCAGCCCGCCGCGGCAGGACTGGCTCGACAAGACGGACGATTACTTCAGGCGGAAGTAGCGGCGATGGACTTGGGGCTCAAGGGCAAGGTCGCGCTGGTCGCCGCCGCCAGCCGCGGGCTCGGCCGCGCCGTCGCGGAGGAGCTGGCCGCGGAGGGCGCTTCACTAGTGCTCTGCGCGCGCGGCGCGGAGTCTCTGGCCGAGACGTGCGAACAGATCGAGCGCACCTCGGGTGTTCAAGTCCTCGGCGTGGCGGGCGACGTTTCGTCGTCTGAAGACGTGTCGCGCATCGTGGGCGCCGCGCTCGAACGCTTCGGGCGCGTGGACATCCTCGTCACCAACGCGGGCGGGCCTCCCGCCGGCACCTTCGAGAGCCTGAGCGCGGAGGATTGGGAGCGGGCGACGCGCCTGACCTTGACGAGCGTGCTCAACCTGACGCGCGCGGTGCTGCCGGGGATGAGGGAGCGGCGTTGGGGGCGCATCCTCAACGTCACCTCCATCGCCGTCAAACAGCCCGTCGAGAACCTGATGCTGTCGAACAGCCTGCGGGCCGCCGTCACGGGCTTCGCACGCACGCTCGCCAACGAGGTGGCGGCCGACGGCGTCACGGTCAACAACCTTCTGCCCGGCTACACGCGCACCGAGCGCGTCGATGAATTGGCCCGCGCGGCCGCGTCCCGCGAAGGCGTCAGCGAGGCGGAGGCGCGCGCCCGCTGGGAGGCGGAGATTCCGATGCGGCGCCTCGGCGAGCCGCGCGAGTTCGCCGCGCTCGCGGCCTTCCTCGCCTCCGAGCGCGCCGGCTACATCACGGGCACCAACGTCACCGTGGACGGCGGCTGGGTGCGCTCTCTCCTCTGACTGACAGAAGCGGCCGAAGCTCGTGTGGGCGCGTGAGGCGACGCCAGGCTTCTTGAAAGTTTGAAGGCGATGTTTCCGGCTCGGCCGCGCTCGGCTTCCTCGCCGCCTTCGCGCTCAGCAAGCGCGGCGGCTCGTAAGCAGGGGCGCTTTTAGTCCTCAACCCGCACCGCGTACAGAGTAATGGACGAGGCGCCCGCCCGCCCTTTTCCGAACTTTCATAACGGGTCTCCAAAATATTAAATACTAAATCATTTGCGGCGCGGCGCCCGCCGTTTGAAGGGGCCGGCCTCCCGCCAAAGGAGTGAGGCCGCGCCCCCGCCCCGAGAAGGCATGTGTCTTGCTCTAACAAACCGTTGAGACGGCGGGAAGAATGAGAGCCATTTAGCCGCCGTCGTCTAATCCAATTATCCGTACTCGCGGAGAGCCCCCGCGGCCTGTCGGCGAGGCGGAATCACAACGGAGAATATATATGACTAGAACAAGGCAGTCGGTCGTCCTCTCGCTGCTCCTGCTGCTGGCGCTGCCGCTCGCGGCCGCGGCCCAGGTCACCTCGTCCACCTCCTCCGTGACGGGGGTCGTGGCCGACCCGAACGGGGCGGTCATCTCGGGCGCGACCGTGACCCTGAAGGACACGCGGACTTCGAAAGAGGTGACGACGACGACGGACGACCAGGGGGTCTACCGGTTCGCGCAGGTGCAGCCCGGGCAGGGCTACACGATCACGGTCACGGCCGCCGGCTTCCAGACCTTCACGCTCTCGGACGTGGCGCTGCGCGTCGGGAACGTCGAGACGCAGAACGTGCAGTTGACGGCCGGCGCGGTCTCCGAGACCGTCTCGGTGACGGCCTCGAACGAGGCCACGCTCAACACGACCGACGCCAGCATCGGCAACGTCATCGAGACGCGCCGCCTCGTTGACCTCCCCGTGCAGTTCCGCGGCTCGCCCGCGGCGCTCATCGGCCTCCAGCCGGGCGTCATCGGGAACAACGTCGGCACGGGCGCGACGAACCGCGTCGGCTCGGTGACGGGCTCGCGCGCCGACCAGGGCAACATCACCGTGGACGGCATCGACGCCAACGACGTGACGACGGGCCAGGCGTTCATCACGACCGGCAACGCGCCCATCGACGCCATCCAGGAGTTCCGCACCGTCACGGTCAACCCCGGCGCGGCCGAGGGCCGGAGCAGCGGCGGCCAGATCGAGATGGTGACCAAGAGCGGGAGCAACGAGTTCCACGGCTCTTTGCGCGAGTTCAACCGCACGGCGGCGACCGCCGCGAACACGTTCTTCAACAACCGGTCGGGCGTTAAGCGCCCGCAGCTGACGCGCAACCAGTTCGGCGGAAGCCTGGGCGGCCCCGTCTACTTCCCGCGCTTCGGCGAGGGCGGCCCGCGCCTCTTCGAGGGCAAGGACAAGCTCTTCTTCTTCTTCGACTTCGAGGGGCGGCGCGACGCGCAGGGCGTCACTAACCTCCGCATCGTCCCGCTCGCGCACTTCCGCCAGGGCGGCCTGGCCTACCTCAACAACACCGCCGGGTGCCCGACCAACGCCCGCCTCAACACGCGGCCCGAGTGCATCACGGTGCTGACGCCGGCCCAGGTCGCGGCGCTCGACCCGCAGCACGTCGGCGCGAACGCGGCGCTCCTGAGCCTCATCAACGAGCGCTACCCGCTGCCCAACGACTTCTCGGCCGGCAACGGCATCAACACCGCCGGCTTCCGCTTCAACTCGCCGTCGCGCCTCTCCTCGAACAACTACACGATGCGCGGCGACTACAACATCACCGCCAACCAGCGGATGTTCGGGCGCCTCAGCCTCTCCAGGGGGACGACGACGGACACGGTCAACACCGTCGCCCAGCAGTTCCCGCAAGACCCCGAGAGCGGCGTGCAGATCGTCAAGGACTACGCGCTGGTCTTCGGCCACAACTGGGTCGCCACCCCGAGCATCGTCAACCAGGCGACCATCGGGATGTCGCGGTCGGGCTTCCTGACCCCGGCCCCGTTCGCGCCGACCTTCCCGAACGTGTACGGCACGCCCGACTTCACGGGCGGCAACTGGTCGGGCTTGCTCTCGGTGCCATTCCCGCGCATCTCCGGCCAGGCGCGCTACGTGCCCGTGCCGACCTACCGCGACGACCTGAGCTGGACGCGTGGGTCGCACGCCATGCAGTTCGGCGGCTCGTTCAAGCCGATCCACCAGAAGTCCACCCAGTTTAACGACTTCAACTTCGTCACCCTCGGCCTGGGCGGCAACACGCCGAACCTCAACGCCTCGCTGCGCCCCGGCAGCATCGGGACGGGCACCACCCGCACCGGCAACTACGACAACGCCTTCGCCTTCCTCCTGGGGCGCGACGCGCTGGTGACGACCAACTTCAACTACGACCCGTCGGGCAACGCCCTGCCCCGGGGCACGGGCAAGACGCGCGACTATCGCTACGACGAGTGGGAGTTCTACGGGCAGGACAGTTGGAAGGCGCGCGACGACCTGACGATCACGTACGGCGTCCGCTGGCACTACTACCCCGCCCCCTACGAGGTGAACGGGGCGCAGGCCGTGCAGCAGGCCGGCGCGGACTTCGACACCATCTTCAACATCCGGCAGGCGAACGCGGCGGCCGGCATCGCCGGGGCCAACGCCGTGCCCCTGCTCACCTACGACCTCGGCGGCAAGGCCAACAACGCCCGCCCCTTCTACGAGCCGGACTGGAACAACTTCGGCCCGCGCCTGAGCTTCGCCTACAACCCTTCGTTCAAGGACGGCTTCCTGGGCGCGCTCTTCGGCGACCGGAAGATGGTCATCCGCGGCGGCGGCTCGGTGGTCTACGACCGCCCGGGCGGCGGCATCTCGTTCCTCCAGGATCAGAACACCTTCATCTTCGCCAACTCGGCGACGACCAACTTCGGCAACGGTGACCCCGTCGCCTCCCTGCTGAACGACCCGCGGTTCACGGGCGTCGCCGCCCTGCCGGTGCAGAACGTCGCGCCCGCCGTCACCCGGCCGTTCACTCCCTTCGTCGTGAACGGCGTCCCCAACGGCACCGCCGTGAACGGCTTCACCTACGTCATCGACCCGCACTTCCGCATCCCGTACTCGATCCAGTACAGCTTCGGCTTCCAGCGCGAGGTGCCCGGCAACTTCCTCCTCGACGTGTCCTACGTCGGGCGGCAGGGGCGTAAGCTCTTCGCCCTCGCCGACGCCTCGCAGATACTGGATTTCAAAGACCCGGCTTCCGGCCAGGGCATGATCGCCGCGCTGAACGGGCTGCAAGCCCAGCTCAACTCGGGCGCCGCCGTGACCCCGCAGCCCTGGTTCGAGAACCAGGTCAACGCGGCGCGGGCGGCCAGGGGGCTCGCCCCCTGCCTGACGCGGTTCGGCGTCTCCTGCACGAACGTGGTCGCCGCGAACTTCGGCGACCTCGTCTCCATCGGCGACACGGCCGACACCGTGCAGGCGCTCTACGCCAACGGGCTGCTCCGGCCGAACGTCGGGCTCGGCTCGCAGTTCGGCACCGCCGGCTTCGTCAAGAACTTCGGGGCGTCGAGCTACAACGGCGTGCTGGTCAGCCTGCGCAAGCGCTTCTCGCAGGGCCTCCAGTTCGACGCCAACTACACCTGGTCGCACTCCATCGACAACCAGTCCACGGTCGCCAACGTGACGACCTCGGGCGGGCTCATCTGCGACGCCCGCAACCTCCGCGTCTGCCGCGCGAACTCGGACTTCGACATCCGCCACCTCTTCAACATGAACGGCGTGTGGGAGCTGCCGGTCGGGCGCGGGAGGTTCTTCGCCGGCGACGCCCCGGGCTGGGTGAACTCCATCATCGGCGGGTGGACGTTCACGGGCATCTTTACCGCCCGGAGCGGGCTGCCCTTCAGCCTCGCCACCTCTTCGTGGCCGACGAGCTACATCTTCGACGGCAACAACGGCGTCCCGGCGGTCACCTTCGGCGACCCCAACGCCCTGCGGCCGAGCATCCACAACGCCCCCGACGGGACGCTCCAGTTCTTCGCCGACCCCGAGGCGGCGCTCGCCGCCGTCGGCTACCCACGCCACGGCGAGCCCGGCAACCGGAACGCGCTGCGCGGCCCCGGGTTCTGGAACATGGACGCGGCGCTGCTGAAGAACTTCAGGCTGCCCTGGTCTGAGACGCAGCGTTTGCAGATTCGCGCGGAGGCTTACAACGTTTTCAACCACAACTCCTTCGCGCTGCCGTCCAGCCTCGACATCGGCTCGACCTCCTTCGGGCAGGTCACCGGCTCGTCCAGCACCCCGCGCGTCATGCAGTTCGGCGTCCGCTGGGACTTCTAGTCCGACGGCGCCGGACAAAACTCAGGGGCTCCCGAAGATTCGGGAGCCCCTCTTTTTATCAGCGCTTCGCTCACGCCCCGGGAGGTTGGGGGTGAAAGTGCATCTGCATGAACTTCAGGAACTGCCCCCAGTCGGAAGGGATCGTGCCGTGCCCGCCCGCGTGCATGTAGTAGCCGAGCGTGTGCAGGATGGGACGGCCGGCGGGCGGCATCTCGTCCGTGCCGAGGTCTTCGGCGCCGAGCAGGCGGTAGACCGGCCCGGCGGCGACCGCGGAGAGGAACTCCCCCTTCGGGTCTGACCAGAGGTCTGTGTCGCCGGTCTGCAAGAGCAGCGGGCGCGGGGCGATGAGCGCGAGCAGCATGTGCGCGTCAACCGGCGACTCGTTCGGGCGGTCGGCGAGCTTCTGGTAGTCGGCCGCGAACTGGTAAGGGTATCTGGTCGGGGCCGTCAGGTGCTTGACGGTCTCGCCGAAGTTGCGACGGCTCAGGGCGGCGCCGCCCTCGCCCGAGCAGCTCGCAATCACCAGCGCGAAGCGCGTGTCACGCGCGCCCGCCCAGAGCACCGTCTTCCCCAGACGCGACGCGCCGAAGATGGCGACGCGCTTCGCGTCCACGCCCCTGTCGGTCTCGAAGTAGTCGAGCGCGCGGCTCAGCCCCCAGCCCCACGCGGCAATCGCGCCCCACTCGTCGGGCGCGGGCTCGGTCTGCCCCGGCTTCAGATAGAGGGCGCGCACGCCTTGCGGGATGCCGCCGAGGAAGTCCGGGTCGATGTCGCCGTAGTAGACGGTGGCGACGCCGATGCCGCTCGCGAGGAAGGGCAGCACATCGAGCTTGCCGAAGCCCGAGCCCTGCGGCGCGGGCACGCGTTTCTTGTCGCGCCCCCAGACTTCGCCGGGCTTGATGCCGGGGTCGTCCACCGTGTTCGCGTTGGCCGTGAAGCTCAGGTTGAGCAGGACGGGGACGGGCTTGCGCGCCCCGGCGGGCAGGTAGATGAGCAAGTCCATCTTCGGCCCCGACTTGTCGCGCGAGAAGTAGATTGTCACCTGCCGCCTGATGGCTTTGCCTCCGAGCGCGGGCGTGCCCTTGTCGAACACGTCGAAGCTCATGCCGGCGGGGCGGCCGGGGCTGCGGCCGAACTGCTGCTCTTCGAAGAGGCGCACGATCTCCGGGCGACGCTTGCCGTACCAAGTCTGCTTGTCGCGCACGCGCTTCCCCGAAGAGAGGACGAGCGGGTCGGGCAGCGTGTAGTTGCCGACGAGCGCCTCGTCGTAGTTGACCGGGATGCCCGCCACGTTCTTCGGCGGCTCGTTCTGTCGCTGGCCGCTCGCCGTGCCGAGCGACAGCAAGACCGCCGAAGCCAACGACACGAACACGCACCACGATTTGCACGTCATCAAATTCAAGCTCCCTTATTCTCGCCGCGAAACTCAGCGACCTGTCGCCGTGACGAGCGTCACCGGGCCGAGCAGCCCCGCGTCACTTAACGACGGGGGCGGGCCGAAGCCCGCGGGTACGTTTGCAAATACTCTCTTGTCCGCGGGCGCGGTCTTGTCCCCGATGATCCGGTTCGTCCACTCGTTCGTCACCTTGATCTCTAAAAGGTTCGCGCCGGGCCTTAGCGCGTCGGTCACGTCAACGCGGAACGGCGGCTTCCACAAGACCCCGAGCGCCCTGCCGTTGAGCGAGACCTCCGCCAGGTCTTTCACCGCGCCGAGGTCGAGCAGAATCCTCTGCCCCGTCCGGAACCAGGCCCGCGGCGCCTGCACCGTCTTCGTGTACGCGGCGGTGCCCGAGAAGTATTTCACGCCCTCGTCAACGTTCGCCGTCCACGACGCCAGCTCCGCGAGTTGAAGTTTAGGCGGCGCGCCGAGGTTCGGCGGGAAAGTGACTTCCCAAGGCCCGCCGAGCGACGCGAGCGGCGACAGCTTCGTGCCGGCGACGACGCGCGACGGGACGCCGGTCGCGCGGCGGAAGACCACGAACACGGACTCGCGCTCCCCCAGGTGCAAAGGCACGGTGGTGCGTCCGTCCGCGACCGTATAACTCGCCGGCTCGTTCGCGCCCGTGTCGGCGTGCCACAGCTCGGCCTCCTTTCCGGCCACGCGGAAACGCGCTTCCAAGTCCTGCGCGCGGTCGGAGCGATTGGCGACGAAGTAGATGTCGGCTTCACGGTCGCGCCTGTGGAGCCACGGCAAGTCTGCGTCCAGCCCGCGGCCGAACTCCACGTCCGGCGGGACGCGCATCGAGGCGAGCACTTCCGCGGGCGCCAAGCCCCACACGACCGTCCCCTTCCCGTAGGCGCGCCGCGTGCGGCTGACGCCGTCGAGGTCGCCCCACAGCTCGGAGGCAATCGCCTGCACTTCTTTATCCGCTTCCGGGTACCCTGCGAGGCCCGGCGACTTCAAAGGCTTCGGCCCGAGAACGGTCGCACCGCCCTCGACCAGCTCGCGGATTTTGCGCAGCACCGGGAGCGTCATGCGTTCGACTTCGGGGAGAACAAGCAGGCGGTAGCTCACGCCGTCCGGCATCACGAGACGGCCGTCGGCGCCGACCGACATGCGCGTGAGGAGCGCGTCCGCGTTCACGTAGTCGTAATCGAAGCCGGCGGGCGGCGCGGGCTTCAGCCCCGCGCCCCAGAAGGGCATCGTCGAAGGCGCGCCCTCGTTCAAAAGGTACGCGAGGTCTGCGACGGGCAGGCCGCGCTGGAGCATGAAAGAGTTTCGCGCGAGGTAGTCCATGAACGGGCGCGCTGTTTCGGCCCAGGTGATGTTGCGGTTGACGTGCGTCCCGACCATCGTGTTGCCGGGCTTGGTGTCGAGCGGCTGGTGCGCCGAGGTGTGGAAGACGATGCGGTTGACCCCTTGCGCGAACCAGTAGTCGGCGACCTTCTTCAAAGAGAACGGCGACTCGTAACCGCCGCCGGTGAACGACTCGGCCGCGACGACCGGCTTGCCGTAGACGTGGGCGGCCGAGGCCGCCCCGCGCACGTCCACGTAGTACATCGCGGGCGGGTGCAGGTCGCGCATCCAGAACTCACCCATCGGGATGCCCACCTGCTTCTTGTTGAGCAGGGTGTCTTCGGGTATCTCAAGCGAGACGCCGGCCGCCTCGCTGTACGTGCCGATGCCCTGCTTACGCAAGAAATCCGTCGCCGCGCCGTAGTGGTTCTCGGCGAACATGTCGGCGAGCGTGCGGCGGAAGTCCCAGAGGAAGCGGTCGCTCACCTCCGCGCTCCCGACGACGCGCCCCGCGAGCGCGGGCAGGTAAGGGACGGGGTCGTAGCCGCGGCGGCGGCGGAACTCCGCGAGCATCTCCTCCGTCCAGTTCTGCATGCCCGCCTCCCAACTGTCGAGCAGCACGTAGCGCAGGCTCTTGCCGTACAGCGGGCCGAGCGTGCGCGCCAGCGGCTCGGTGTAGCCGCGCAGGTACTCTTCCAGATGCTTCCGGCTGAGCTTGTCCACCTCGTAGCCGAGGCCGGCGGGCACGGCCGGCCGGTTCTTCGAGCCGGTCAGAGAGTAGCCGAAGCGCAGCACCGTCCAACTGCCCGGCGGCACCTCCCAGTCGAGCGTGCCGTCCGCGTTCATCTGCCTGGTCAGGTCGATGACGCCCGCGCTCGGGATGGAAGAGTCGGCGGGCACGGGCGGCGTCGGCACAGACTCGTACTCGAAGAGGAAGCTGAAGCCCGCCTTCTCCTCCCAGCGGTGGACGCGTGCGCCCGTGTGGAACAGAGCCTCGGAGAGCGTGTACTCGCGCGCGGGCTGCGGCGTCGCCTGATTCATCACCTCGGCGGGCTTGAGCGGCGCGCCGGTCAACTCGATGCGGTAGACGCGCGCCGTGGTCTCGGGGAACGCGAACGTCCGCACCAGGCCGCCGCGATAGAGCTGCGCGCCGGGCAGCGTGACGAGCGTCTTGAAGCTCGATTCGTCGTCGCCCGCCAGCACGCGGCCCACGGGTATCCCGCCGCGCGCGGCGAGCGAGACGGCGCGCGCGGTGAAGGGGCGCGCGAACTCGTACTGCACCCACGCCGGGCCGCCGCCCTGCGGGGCGGGTATCGTGAGCGCGGTGTTGAGGTCGTCGTCTAAGAGCGGCGCGGCGTCGAGCGGCCCCGCCGACGAGGTCACTTTCGGTTTGAGTTCCGCCGCGTCGAGTTCGTCGGGCGGGGTGCGGTAGGCGACGACCGCGCTGTCGCCGTAGAAGGTCGGGTCGGGCGTCGCGCCGGGCCGTGGGGCGCCGGTCAACAGATTTCTGACGGGGCCGTTGTTCGTAGGCGGTTGGGGCAGCTTGCCCTTGAAACGGCTCGGCCCTTCCAGAGTGGTCTCGCTCCAGACGAGCTTCTTCATCGCCTGCTCGGGCTTGACCCAGGGGCCGCCGGTCTCGCTCCAACCGGCGGAGCTGAAGACGGTCATCTCAAGTCCCAGACGGTCGGCCTCGGCGGCGGCGTGGCGGACGGCCGCGAGCCATTCGGGGGAGCCGAACACGACCTTCTTCTCGACGCTCTGCCCCCCGCCCGCGTTCACGTCGGCCATCTGGACGCCGGCGATCCCGACCCTCTTCATCCACTCAAGGTCTTTGGTGATGCCTTCGAGGGTGACGTTGCTGCCCGTCCAGTGCCACCAGGTTCGCGGCTTGGCCGCGTCCGGCGGGTCTGCGAAACCGCGTTCGAGATCGTCGCCCGAGGACTGTGCTGCCGCCCCGACTGCGAAGGCCAACGCCGCGAACGCGGCCAACGACGCGATGAACGCCCTCCACGTCTGTCTCATTTTTTTAGGAACCTATCGGAAGAGTCTGACGGCGGAACTTATACATGAAATGCGGACGAACTCGAACCCGGCCGGCCCAAGCTTTCCACTTCCGACCCCATCATTCCGGTTCCGAAGAGGAACTTTCCGGTTCGGAACCGAAATGTTCCTCTTCGGAACCGGAACATTTCGGTTCCGAACCGGAATATTTCGGTTCGGAACACGAATGTTCCTCTTCGGAACCGGAACATTTCGGTTCTGAACAGAAATATTTCGGTTCGGAACACAAACATTTCGGTTCGGAACACAAATATTTCGGTTTTGAAGAGGAACATTTCGGTTCGGAACCGGAACATTTCGGTTCGGAACACGAATGTTTCTCTTCGGAAGAGGAACATTTCGGTTCGGAACCGAAATGTTCCGGTTCGGAACCGAAATGTTCCGGTTCCAAATAGGAATGACGGGCTCCCCCGACTAGCGGAGGGGGCGCGGAGACCTTTAAGCCTCCGCGCCCCCTCCGCGTCCTTCCCCGAACGGCCGCTCCGCGCTTACTTGGCCTTGTTCGTGATGTTGCCGCCGCCGAGCGTGACGAGCGAGCCGCGCGCGCCCGCCTGGTGCCAGACCGCGCCCGAGCCGTCGCGGATGACGAAGGCGTAGGCGTCCGGCTGCTTCGGCGTCAGCAGGTCGCCGTCCGAGGTGTAACCCTCGAACGTGTAGTTGCCGAAGGAGGCGACCGTCTGCCCCGTGGCCGGGTCAACCTTCTGCACGTTGCAGCGGCCCTTGAACTCCGAGCGCGTGTAGACCGCGGGCGTCACGTTCGGCTCGGCCGCGAATTGCAGGTAGCCGTCCTGCCAGGTGTTCGACTTGACGACGTAGTTAAAGCCGTCCGCGCCGCGCAGGACGAGCGTGAAGTGGCCCTTGACCTGCCCGTCCTTCTTGCCGGCGGTGACGTTGAAGCCGAAGTTGGCCTTGCCGTTCGCAGAGCTCGGATCGGCCACCCAGCCGCCGCCGCCGCTGCGCAGATCGTCCGAAGGCACGGCGATGTTGAGCACGCCGACGCCGACCGGGTTCGCCACCCAGAACTTGTTCGCGCCGTCAACGCGCACGTCAACGAGGTAAGTGTCGGCCGGCACGCCCTGCAAGGTCGCCTGCGCGTCGCCGTTCGCGTCCACGGCCACGTTGCTGACGACGAGGTCGGGCGTGCCAGTCGCGTTGTTCGACTTGAAGAGCCCGAACGTGACGACGGCCTTCGTCAGGTCGCCGGCAAAGCCCGCGCCGTCGGCCTCCGGCGTCAGGTGCGCGCCGAGCAGCACGTTCGCGCTGCTGACGTTCGGGCCGGCGGTCAGGAGCGACGCGTCGCCCGTGTAAGCGGTCGTGGTGTTCTCGCGCGTGACGACCAGCGCGGCCGGCGCCGACGAGCCGCCGAGGTAGAAGGCGTTCGTGCTCGTGAACTGCGCCGTCACGTTGTAAGTCCCCGCGGGCAGATTCAAGGGAAGCTGTATCGCGGCGACGCCGTTCGAGAGGGCCGCCTGCCCGACGGGGCTGCCGTTCACGAAGAACTGCACGCTGCCCGCGAGCTGCTGGCCGGGGAACGCGGGCGCGCCGACGTTGGCTTGCAGCGTCGCGGCGTCGCTGTACTGCGCCGAGGCCGCCGCGACGACGACCGTGGCGGAAGACTTGACCGTCACGTTGAAGGAGCAGGTGCTCGTGTTGCCGGCCGCGTCCTTCGCCGTGACGTTGACCGTGGTCGTGCCGACGCCGAAGGCCGAGCCGGAGGCCGGGCTGCCGTTCACGTTCACCGCGGAGACCGCGTCGGTCGCCGTCGGGTTGAAGCTGACCGCGGCCGAGTTGGCGCCGGGCGCCGCGTTGACGACGATGTCGGCCGGGCAGTTGAGCGCCGGCGCGGTCGTGTCGCGCACCGAGACGTTGAAGGTGGAGGTTGACGTGTTGCCCGCGCGGTCGGTCGCCGTGACGGTCACGGGCGTCGAGCCGAGCGCGAACGTGCTGCCGGGCGCGGCGCTGTAGCTCACCGAGACGGCGCCGTCAACGATGTCGGCGGCGGTCGCGGCGAACGTGGCCGGCGCGCCCGCGGCGCTGGTCGCTTCGACGACCACGTCGTCAACGTGGTTGATGACGGGGGCCGTCGTGTCGCGCACCGTGACGTTGAAGGTCTTCGTCGCGCTGTTGCCCGCGGCGTCCGTGGCCGTCGCCGTGACCTGCGTCGTGCCGAGCGCGAAGGTGCTGCCCGAAGGCGTGCTGAAGGTCACGTTGAGATTGCCGCTGACCGCGTCGGTCGCGCTGGCGTTGAAGGTGGCCGGGGCGCCGCCCGGGCCTGTGGCCTCGACCGTGATGTCGGTCAGGTCGCTGATGACGGGGGCCGTCGTGTCGCGCACGATGACCTTGAACGTGCCGGTCGAGGTGTTGCCCGCCGCGTCGGTCGCCGTCGCGTTGACGTTGGTCGTGCCGAGCGGGAAGACGCCGCCCGACTGCGGGCTCAAAGTCACTTGCACGGGGCCGCCCACGGCGTCCTCGGCCGTGGCCGCGAAGGTCGCGATGGCGCCGGAAGCGTTGGCCGCCTCGACGAACACGTCCGGCGGGAGCGAGAGCACGGGGCCGGTCTTGTCGCCGACCGTGACGTTGAAGGTGGCGCTCGCGGTGTTGCCCGCGCTGTCGGTCGCCGACGCGGTGACCTGCGTCGTCCCGATGGCGAAGGTGCTGCCCGAAGGGATGCTGAACGTGACGGGCACCGAGCCGTCCTGCTGGTCTTCGGCCGTGGCCGTGTAGGTGGCGACGGCACCCTGCGGGCCGGTCGCCTCAAGCGTGATGTCGGCCGGCGCGTGCACGACGGGCGCGACGTTGTCGAGCACGGTGAACTTCAACGCGCCGGCTTCGAGCGTGAACTTGCCCTTCAGCTCCGCGGGCAGGCCCGAGTAGCTGAAGTCCGCGACGTTGAAGTTGGTCGAGCCGAAGGTGGCGAGCGTGTAGACGGTGCCGGGCACGACGTTCGACGGGTTGAAGACGAACTCGTAGGAGCCCGCGCCCGCTTTCGTCAGCGCGCCGCTCAGGGCCAGCCGGTCGGACGAGGTGTCGAGGTCGAACGCCAGCTTGCCCCCGCCGTTCCAGTTGAGCGAGCTGCCGCTTAGGGTCGCCACGGGGGAGGCGCCGCCGGGGGCGACCGCGCCGCCCGAGTTGAGCGTGACGGCGCGGCTGACCGAGCCGCTGCCCGACAGCGTGCCGCCGCTGCCGACGCTCACCGCGCCGCCGCCCGTGGACAGGCTGCCGTCCACGCGCAGCGCGCCGGCGTTGATTGTCGTCGTGCCGGCGTAGGTGTTGGCGCCGGAGAGCGTGAGCGTGCCGCCGCCGGTCTTCGTGAAGCCGCCCGTACCGGAGAGCGCGCCCGAGAGCGTGATGTTGAAGGGCGAGCCCGCGCCGTCGGCGGCCTGCAAGTTGACCGGCCCGCCGAGCGTCAACGGCAGCGCGCTCGACCAGTTGGCCTTCGCGCCGAGCGTGCCGCCCGAAAGGTTGATGGCGGTCGTCATCCCGCTCGTGCCCTTCTTGACGATGCCGCCCGAGCCGAGGTAGAGCGAGCCGCCGCTCAGCGCGAGCGTCGCCGAGCCGGCGTTGACCGTCGAGTCGAAGCCGAGCGTGAACTTCTCGACGGTGCTCACGCCGCCCGAGAAGGTTGCGAACGAGACGTTGTTGGCGTTCGTGCCGCTGGTCTTCGACATCACGATGCCGTTAACGGTGTCGGTCGAGTTGAAGACGCCGCTCGTCACGCGCAGCGCGCCGCCGCGGCCCGCGGTCGCCTGGTTGGCGACCGTGATCGTGCCGCCGACGTTGAGCGTGCCGCCCTCGACCGAGAGCGAGCTGCTCGAATTGTTCGTGCCCAAACCGACGGCGCCGCTGACGTTCGCCGTGCCGCCCGCGACGATGAAGCCGGTCGTGTAGGAAGGCGAACCGGTGGTGTAGCTGCCGCGCATGAGCGTGACGGTCGTCGTGTTGAGCGTGCCGCCGTTGACGCGGATGGTCGCGCCGTCGTTGTTGCTGTTGCGCAGGCCGCCGTTGAAGCCGGCTGTGCCGGAGTCCACGACCAGGCTCACGTTCGTGGCAGAGTTGACGGTGACGAGGCCGCTCGCCGTGAGCGTGCCGCCCGCGACGTTGAGCTGCGTGCCCGAGACCGCGGCCAAGTCCATCGTCGTCGTCGAGAGCGAACCATTCGGCGCGACGCGGAGCGTGCCGCCGGCGATGCTGGTCGCCCCGCCGTAGGAGTTCGGCGCGGCGAGGACGAGCGTGCCCGCGCCGGCCTTCGAGAGGCCGTTGGCGCTGCCGACGGGCGCGGCGATGGTCGCCGTCGCGTTCGTGCCGAGGGCGTTGACCGTCACGACGGGGACGCCGGTCGGCACGGCGAGCGTGAGCGCGCTGCCGCTGTTGCCGGGGTCGATAGTCCAGCTCGCGGGGCTCGCGGGGTTCGCGTCGCCGAACGTCATGCCGGAGACCGTGCGGGGCGTGTCGAGGAAGACGGTGTTGTTCGCCGTCAGGTCGAAGTTGCCGAACGTCGGCACGCTGTTGAGCCCGTCGGCGATGATGCCGCCGTCCCAGTTCGGCTCGCCGCTCCACAGGCCGCCGCTGATGGGATTGATCCAGGCGAGCGTGGCGCGGGAGTAGGTCTCACCGCTCGTGAAGCCGCCGGAGATGGGCACCGCGCCCGTGCTGCTGACGATGCCGGTGCCGCTCGATTTGAGGTCGAGCCTGACCGTGCCGGAGTTGACGAGCGAGCCGACGGTGACGTTGTAGGCGAAGCCGCTCAACTGCGTCACGCTCGACACCGCGCCGGTGACGGTGCCGGACGTGGTGAGCGCGAAGTCCGAGGCGTCCACGCCGCTCACCTGCGTGCTGAAGGTGACGCGGTAGGTCACGCTCGTCGCGCCGGTCTTCTGGTTGTAGGGGTCGTAGCGGTTGATCGAGTTGACGACCGGCGCCGAGGCCGGGAGCGCCGCGAGCGAGGTCACGATGTTCGGGTCGGGCGGGGCCGACATGCCCTCGCCGATGTAGAAGCTCGGGTGCGGCGGCTGGTTGTAGGCCGTGTTCTGCCACGCGATGGCCTCACGATACTGGTGGTCGTGCATCAGCGTGTAGATTTTGTTCTGGGCCGGGATGGTCGTCGTGTAGATGCGCAGCGCCGTGTCGTCGGCGGTGCGCCAGATGACCTCCTCGCGCCAGTCGCCGAGGATGTCGGCCGAGAGCGCGGGCGTTGACTTCGTGCCGTTGTTCGACGCGAGGCCGGCGGGCGAGAGCAGCGGGTTCAGCGTGTTGGTGTTCCAGTCCCACTTCGAGATGGTCGTGCCGTCCTCGAATTCGCGCAGGAGGTCGGCGTCCCACCAGACCATGAAGTTCATCGAGGAGGGTCTGTTCGGCGTGATCTCGACGCCGTTGGTCGCCATCAGGCCGCCGCGCGCGCCCCACATCTCGTAGCCGAGGTAGCGCGGGTCGATGTCGCCGGCCACGCCGCGGCCCACGTCCGCGCCCTGCCCGCTCAGGCTGAAGATGATCTGGCCCGTCTTCGCGTCGCGGAATTCGAGGCCGCTCGACCCGTAGTTCGCCGGCTCCTCGTGCACCATCCAGACCTCCTGGCCGGGGCGCGTGGGATCCATGTCCGTCATGTGCAGCGCGTCGCCGTGGCCGAGGGTGGTCGAGTAGAGGCCCGAGCCGTCGTCGTCAATCGCGGCCGCGCCGTAGGTGATCTCGTCGCGGCCGTCGCCGTCCACGTCGCCGATGGTCAAGGAGTGCGAGCCCTGGCCGCGCCAGGCGGAGTAAGGGTTGGACGTGCCGGTGTGGCCGGTGTCGAAGTTCCAGCGGTTGGTGAGCTGGCCGTTGCGCCAGTCCCACGCGGCGACGTAGGCCCGCGTGTAGTAGCCGCGCGCCATGACGAGGCTCGGCCGGTGGCCGTCGAGGTAGGCGATGCCGGCGAGGAATCTATCGACGCGGTTGCCGTAGTCGTCGCCCCAGTCGGAGACGTTGCCGCGCGGCGGGTTGTAGTTGACCGTCGCCATCGCGGCGCCGGTCAGGCCGTTGAAGACGGTCAGGTACTCGGGGCCGGAGAGGACGTAGCCCGAAGAGTTGCGGTAGTCGGCCGCTGGGTTGTCACCCGCCAGGAGGACGTTCTGGCCCTGGCCGTCAACGGTGCCGGGCGCGGTCTTGCACGCGACCTCGGCCTTGCCGTCGCCGTCGAGGTCGTAGACCATGAACTGCGTGTAGTGCGCGCCGGCGCGGATGTTGCGGCCGAGGTCGATGCGCCACAAACGCGTGCCGTCGAGCTTGTAAGCGTCGATGTAGACGTTGCCGGTGTAGCCGCTCTGCGAGTTGTCCTTCGAGTTCGTCGGGTCCCACTTCAAAATAATCTCGTACTCGCCGTCGCCGTCCACGTCGCCGACCGAGGCGTCGTTCGCGTGGTAGGTGTAGGCGACGCCGTCGGGCGTCGTGCCGCCCGCGGGAATCTGGAGCGGGATGTTGAGGTACTGCTGTGCGGGCGCGTTCGCCGGGAGCGTGAAGGCGGCGCTCGGCGCGCCCTCGACGCCGCCCACCACGGGCCGCACGGTGTACGCGTTCGACTGCGTGGGGTCGGCGCCCGTGTCCACGAAGTTGGTGCTGTCCGTGATGGGCGAAGGGTTGAGCTGGACGGCCGGCGCGCCGCCGGTCGAGCGGTAGAGGTTGAAGGACACGTCCGAAGGGTCTGTGCCGAGCTGGCGCCAGCCGACGTACACGTCCGTCGCGTTCTGGCGGACGGCGACCACGCCGCGCCCGAGGTTCTCCATCAGGTATTGCGCCCGCGCCGTCGCCGTGAAGATGAAGAGCGCCGCCGCCAGAATGAGACCCGTCCTGAGATTCGTCTTTAGCATCCGTTTCGCCTCTACCGCTTTGAAAGTAAGACCGCTCGGGGTTGTGAGTCGAAGCCCGGCCGGGGTTCAGTCAGGCTGCCGTCGATTTTAGAGTCCGGGGGAGGATAGGAAGATTTTTTGCATCCGGCAAGCGGAAGTTCCGGCGGCGTGCCGGATTCCGCGATGCGGAACGCGCGGCAAAATTCTCCCGAAAAATCGCGGCTCGTGTATAATTTGTTGGCCCCACCAACATTCCGGGATGCGGAACGAACTTTTTGACCGATGGACAAAGAACCTGTCGTCGCCGAGGCGGTGGTACGCGCCTGTGCCCTCCTCAAAGCCTTCCGCCAAGAGGGCGAGCTGCTGGGCCTGCGCGACCTCGTGGGCCGCACGGGCCTGAGCAAGACCACGGCCCACAGGCTGGCGCAGAGCCTCGTGCAGGGCGGTCTCCTTGAGCGCGTCAACAGGAATGCCTACCGCAGTCTGTTGAGGCCGCTCGGCGGCCCCGGCTTCCGCCTCGGCTTCGCCGCGCAGGCCGCCGACTCGGAGTTCTCGCGCGAGGTGAGCGCGAGCGTGCAGCGTGCCGCCGACCGCGAGCAGATCCCGCTCGTCACCGTCGATAACCGCTACAGCCCGACGCGCGCCCTGCGCAACGCCGACCTGCTCGTCGGCGAGGGCGTAGACCTCGTGCTTGAGTTCCAGGCTTTCGAACAGGTCGCGCCGATCATCTCGTCGAAGTTCATCGAGGCGAACATCCCCGTCATCGCCATCGACATCCCGCACCCGGGCGCCACCTACTTCGGCGCGAACAACTACCAGGCCGGGCTCATCGGCGGCCGCGCGCTCGGCCGCTGGGCGAAGGCGAACTGGGGCGGTCAGGTGGAGACGGTGTTACAGGTCGAGCTGCCTCTGGCGGGGCCGCTGCCGCAGTTGCGGATCACGGGGATGCTCGCGGGGCTGGCGGAGGTGCTGCCCGGGGTTAAGAAGACGCCGACGGCGCGCCTGGACGGCAAGGGCATCTTCGAGAAGAGCCTCGAAGTCGGGCGGCGCTACCTGCGCCGCACGCGGCCGAGCCGGACGCTGGTGCTGGCCGTCAACGACCCGAGCGCGCTCGGCGTGCTGCGGGCCTTCGAGGAGGCCGGCCGCGGACAGCTCTGCGCGGTGATGGGCCAGAACGCCGTGAGGTCTGCGGTGGAAGAGCTGCGCCGGGCGGGGACGCGACTGGTCGGCTCGGTGGCCTACTTCCCCGAGCGCTACGGCGACGAGTTGATCCCGCTCGCGCGCGCCATCCTCCAGAAGAAGCACGTCGCCTCGGCCGTCTTCGTCCGGCACCAGCTCGTCACGCCGAAGAACGTCGGCCTCATCTACCCCGTCGAAACGAACTGAAGCTTAGAGGAAGAGGCGCGTAACGAACCACCACAAGCCCGCGAGCGCGATGGCGATGGAGATGACGTTCCGGCCGTAGCGCTCGAAGGCCGGCAGGTCGCGCAGCTTCCAGAGCAGCGGCAGCAGCACGACCGCGACGCCCGCCTGCCCCAGCTCCACGCCGAGGTTGAAGGAGAAGAGCGGGACGAGCAGCGCCGCGCCGCCCGCGCCGAGCCCCGCCTGCTTCAGCGCGCCCGCGAAGCCGAAGCCGTGGACGAGGCCGAGCGCAAAGGTCAGAGCCCAGCGCCAACCCGGCTCGCCTTTGCGCACGAGGTTCTCGACGGCGACGAAGACGATGGAGGCCGCGATGAGCGGCTCGACCACGCGGGGCGGAAGCGAGACCACGTCGAGCGCGGCCAGCGCCAGCGTCAGAGAGTGCGCGAGGGTGAAGCAGGTGATGATCTTCGCGGCGGTCGAGAAGCGGCGGCAGGCCACCAGCAGCCCGCAGAGGAAGAGGAGGTGGTCGTAGCCCGTCAGGATGTGCTCGACGCCGAGCTTGAGGAAGCTCCAGAACGAAGAGGACGGCCCGGCCGCGGACGCGGAGGGCGAGCCCTCGGCATTCGCCTCCACGGAACTCGACGCGGCCGTCAGCACTTCGGTGCGTAAGACCTTGTCGGACGCGTCCTTCAGCGTGAGCGCGGTTCTGTGGTCGGCGGGCAGCCTCCGGAGAAACGCCGCGTCGAAGCGCAGCGGTGCGCCCGCCGGTCTCGGGTAGACCAGAAGGAAGCCGACGCCGTCCTCCTCGCGCAGCTCCGCCTCCGCGGAGACGGGGGCGAGCCGCGCGCCGCCGGCCGAGACTTCGTAGAGGCTCGGCGCGAGCTCTTTCAACTTCGGCAGCTCGGCGCCCACGTCGGGCGCCAAGTCCTTCGAGCCCCCCAGCAGAGTCCAGGCGGACTCGGCCGACAGCTCCACCTCCAGCTCGACGCGGTCGGCGTGCAGGCGCGCCACGGCCCAGCTCGTCATCGGGTTGTGTGCGAGCACGACGCGCCCCGCGCACGCGGCGAGAAGCAGCACTAACAGGTAAGCTTTTCCGCGACCCCTCATGCTCAAAGAGATGGCTCCCGCTCGATGATTACGTGCCCGGAATTATACCCGCGGGGTTGAAGAAGTCACTGTGTAAGTGGCGCCGCCCCGGATGAAGCGATTCGGACGGGGGTGTGTTATAGTCGCCCCGTCAACGACCCGCGGTTCTTTAGACAACACACTCTCGACATCAGGATTTGCGCTCCGCGCCCTTCTCCTCGTGCCGTCTGTCTGTTCAACGCGGCCACGAGGAGAGACCTGATGCGCTCCCCCACAGCAGCCCCTTCAAGCTCAAACGAAACCGTTCACACCGGCCCACGGCAGGCCCGGCGATCTGTCTCTTTAAGGGGATGAGAGACCTGCACGTCTATGTCGATCCCGCAGGCCCGGACGGGCGCGGCCAGGATGAGGTGTTCTACAGCCGGCGCGCCGACGGGCCTTACTACCGCTGGGTCTACGCCGAGGGGGCCGGGGGCTGGCACTTCTCCCGCGTGCCCCTGTCCAGGCTCCGGCTGCGTGTGCTCTGCGTGGCGCCCTGGAACGCCGTCCCGGCGGCGCTCCGCGACCGCCTGGGCGAACACTACCTTGAATAGCTGAGAGGGGAGAGACGTGGGCGACGAACCGGGCAGGTTGGAAGAGGCGAAGTCCGAGGCGCTGGCGGCCTTCGCGGCCATCGCCGCCGTCATCGACCTCTCGGGCGAGACCGTGTCGGCCGAGCAGAAACGCGCGTCCGACCTGCTGCGCGCCTCCGCCGTGCGACACCTCTCCGCCGCCCTTGAGATCATGGGCCGCGCCAAAGGCGGTGACGCGTGAACGGCTACGACGATTTCATCGAGCGCCTTGAGGACGCACTCGCGGACGACGAGGGGCGCGAAGCCTTTCTGGAGTACCTGCAAGGGCTCACGAAGGAGGGGCGCGCGGAGATACTGGCCGAGGCGGATCGGCGGGAGGCGGAGACGGAGGCGGAAAGCGCTTGAGAAGGGCGAGGCGGGAGTAGCAGACGATGAGTGCTGAAACGGCGGGGCCGGGAGCGGGGATCAAGGCCGGCGACCACGTACGCGCCCTCGACGGCGCGTACAAGGGGAAGGTCGGAACGGCGCTGCGCGTGGTGACTTCGCACGACGAGGGCCGGACTTCGCAGTCCATCCTCGTGAGCTTCCCTGCGGGCGGGGCCGACTACCTCGACGCCGCTGCCCTTGAGAAGACGGAGGCGGGCAGCGAGTGAGCGCGCCCGCGCCGGGGCGGGCTGGTGACTTGAGACGTTCTGAAGTATTCCGCGCGCGGGCGCATTCTCACGCGGCTTGACCCTTCCCTCTCAATCGAGACCACGCGCGCTTAGTCCGCCCGCACCTATTTCAGGGTGCGCGTGTGGACGAGGCGGCGCATGCGGTCGGGGAAGAGCACGTCGATCTTCTGCGGCTCGATGACGGCCATCACCTCGCCCACCCCGAAGACCGGGTGCGTCAGGGACTGCCCCGCGCGGTACGTGCGCGTGCTGTCGTAAGGGGCGCCGGTTCTCGCGGGCGCGCGCGCCGTCACCTCGGCGCCGGCCTTGAACCGGCTGCGCGTGCCGCACTTCGGGCAGCTCACGCTCGTGATGCGCCCCGACTTCGTGACCGACGCCACGATATGGCCCCGCTCCTCGCCGCACACGGCGCAGAACTTCTCCACGCGCTCCCCGCTCCGATGAATCTGTTCGTCCACTGAAACCTCCAACGGTCTACCGACAACTGAATCTCATAGCATCCGACGGACAAAGCCCCGGGCGGGAGCTTTCGACTCGGCCCGGGGCTTCTCGTTTTCAGAGTCTCCGGCGCGCCGGAGGCTGCTACCAGCGCTGCCCGCGGTTGCCGCCGCCGCCGCCGCCGCGGTTACCGCCGCCGCCGAATCCGCCGCGCCCGCCGCCCCCGCCGCCGCGCCCGCCGCGATCCTCGCGGGGCTTGGCCTCGTTGACGTTCAGGTTGCGCCCGCCGACTTCCTTGCCGTTGAGCTGCTGGATGGCGGCCTCGCCCTCTTCGCGCGAAGACATCTCGACGAAGCCGAAGCCGCGCGACTGGCCGGTGTCACGATCCTCGACGACCGACGCGGACTCGACCGTGCCGGCCTGCGAGAACAGCTCGCGGAGGTCTTCGCTCGAAGTCTGGAACGAAAGGTTGCCGACGTAAAGTTTAATGGACATGTATGTACCTCCCCCGCCTTGTGCGGGGCGTCAGGAGAAGCTTCGAATCGAAGTGGCTTCGTCGGAACGGTGGCAGCGAAGGAACCTACGTTCGGGTGCTCGACTCGGCGAGCGGCTTCTGAAGTTAATGTTAAGCCCGCTCTCGAACTATCCAGAACGCCGCCGCCGAACGAGGCGATGGGGCGCATCACCGCCGATGCGCGAGAGAAGGAAGGACTCCTTTAGGATGCACCAAGCGCCCCGCCCGTGGCAAACGCCGCGGGAGCATCCCGCCGCCGCGAGATGTCACCTTTGTGTGTCGGCGGAGACTTACAGCGGGTTGGACATGGACGCGGCCGGCCCCGCCGGTCTCACCCGACTGAAAACAACCATAAATTCACCTGTGAGGAGGAAAGTTGGGCCTCGGAGGCCCGACATCCTTCCTCGCGCGAGGAAGATTCCTCCCGCGAGGAGAAACTTTCCTCTTTGGGGAAGGAATCTTCCTCCTCGCGGGAGGAACTTTCCTTCCAAGGAAAGGAAAGTTCCTTGTCTGAGGAGAAAAGTTCCTTCTCGGAAAAGGAACTTTCCTCTCCCGAGCAGGGATGTTCCTTCTGAGAGGACGCCCGCTTGTGTACTCGTCAGGGCAGACGCCGGCCCGTTTTAAATGTTTGATGGTGGGGCGGGGAAACTCGCAAGGGGGTGGGTCAGGGCAACTAACCCGCCCCCCGGCCTGTTTCAAGGGCCGGGGGACAGGGTTTGAAACCGGCCCGCCCTCTCTTTTTCCGGCCGGAGGGCGGGACTCAGTTGTTCTGCAACCAGCCTTGCAGCAGCGCGTAGCGCACGATGTCTGTCCGCCCTTTCATGTTCAGCTTCTCCATCGCGTTGGCCTTGTGCGCCTCGACCGTCTTGACGCTGATGCCCAACTGCGCGGCGATCTCCTTGTTGCTGTGGCCCCACGCGACGAGGCGCAGCACGCTACTCTCGCGCTCGCTCAACTCCGCGGCCGGCGCGGCGCCCGGCCTCACGCGCGCGCGCGTGAGGCCGCCCAGGACTTTGCCCGCGACCGACGGGTCGAGGTAGGTGCCGCCGGCGGCGACCGCGCGGACGGCCGCGAGTAGCACGTCCGAGGCGCTCTGCTTGAGCACGTAACCCGTGCTGCCGGCCTTGAGGAGCTGCTGGACGAAGCCGTCGTCCGCGTGACGCGTGAGCGTCAAGACCTTCACCTGCGGGCAGCACTCCCTGATCCTCTCCGTCGCCTGAAACCCGTTCAGCAACGGCATGGAGATGTCGAGCACGGCCACGTCGGGCAGGAGTTCGCGCACGCGCGCTAACGCCTCGCGCCCGTCGGCCGCCTCGCCGACCACCTCCATGTCGGGCTGCGAGTTGACGAGCATCCGCAGGCCGTCGCGGATGACCGCGTGGTCGTCGGCGAGGAAGACTCTCAGCTTGCTCAAGGTCGCGGCTCCTCCCCGCCCGGCGGCGCGGGCGGCCCGGCCTCGCAGGGCACGCGCACGAAGACGGTCGTGCCTTTGCCCGGCGTGCTCTCAATCTCAAGCGAGCCGCCGACCAGCGCCGCCCGCTCGCGCATGTTGACGACGCCCATCCCCTTGCTGCTCCCCCGCGCCACCTCCCGCTCCGCGTTGTAGCCCTTGCCGTTGTCCTCGACGATGAGCACGGCCGCGTCGCCGCGCCGCTCCAGGAGCACGTCCACGCGGTCGGCCCCGGCGTGCTTGTGGACGTTCTGCAAGGCTTCCTGAAGTATGCGGTAGAGGTTCGTCTCCACCTCAAGCTGGAGGCGCTCGCCGTCGAAGCCGGAGGAGTGGAATTCGGCCTCGACGCCGAACTGCTTCGACCACTCCCGCACGAAGTTCTGGAGCGCCGCCTCGACCCCGAGCGCGTCGAGCGAGGCGGGGCGCATCTCCCACGCCAGGAAGTCCACGGCGGAGTCGATCTCGGCGGCGAGCGCCTGCGCCTGTTTGACCCGGTCGAGCAGTCTGCCGCTCCCTTCGCCCCTCGCGTTGACGTTATCGAGCTTGAGCCGCAGCGCCGTCATCTGCTGCCCCAACTGGTCGTGCAGCTCGCGCGCGATTCGCCGCCGCTCGTTCTCCTGGATGGTGACGAGGCGGCGCAGAAGCTCCCGCACCTGGCGCTCGGCGGCGGCGCGCTCTTTGACCTCGTCCAGCAGCTTGCCGGCCGTCTCCTGCAACTCGGCGGTGCGCGCCTGGACGCGCGCCTCCAGCTCGTCGTGCGCGCGCCGGAGCGCGTCCTCCAGCTCCTTGCGCTCGGTGAGGTCGCGCGCGACCTTGGCGAAGCCGTTCAGCTCGCCGCGGTCGTCGCGCAGTGGCACGAGGACGCCGGAGACGTAGAAGCGCACGCCCTGCTTGTCGATGTGCCAGCGCTCGTCGGCCGCGCGCCCGTCCTCGCGCGCCCGCCGCATCTCCTCTGCGGGCTCGCCCCGCTCGCGGTCTTCGGGCGTGAAGATGATCTCCATGTGCCGGCCGACGGCCTCGTCCTCGGTGTAGCCGAAGACGCGCAGCGCGCCGGGGTTCCAGGTCTCGATGCGCCCGCCGGTGTCCGTCGTGAAGATGGCGTAGTCCTCGACGCTCTCGACCAGCATGCGCAGCCGCTCCTCCGACGCGTACAGCGCACCCTCCGTCTGCCTGCGCTCGGTGATGTCGAGTGTGGCGCCGGTCATGCGCACCGGGTGCCGCTCTTCGTCGTAGTAGACGCGCCCGCGGTCGTAGACCCAGTGGACGCTGCCGTCGGGCCAGCGCACGCGCGCCTCCAGGTCGAAGACGCCCGTCCGCATCGCGCGGTCGAAGGCCCGCTCGAACTTCTCGCGGTCTTCCGGCAGGACGTGTTCGAGGAAGACCTCCGGCGACCACGCCCCGACCGGCTCCGCGCGGCCGAAAATCTGGTTGTGGCGCGCGTCGGTGCGCGCCCGGCCCGTCGTCAGGTCGAAGTCCCAGACGCCCGTCAGCGAGGCTTCGGGCGCACTGTCCAGACTCTGCTGCGCCTCCAGCAAAGACTTCTCGGCCTGCCGGCGCCGGGTGATGTCCACGAAGGTGACGACGGTGCCCTCGACGTGGTCTTCCGCCGTGCGGTAGGGCGAGACCTGCATCAGGTATGAGCGCCCTTCGCGCGTTTCGACCTCGCGCTCGATGGTGTGCAGGCGTTCGAGCACGACCTCCACGTCCGCGGCCAGGTCGCCGACGGGGATTTGGCCGGTGATGTCGAAGAGCGGGCGGCCCACGTCGGCCGGGATGAGGTTGAAGAGGTCGTTGGCGCGCGGCGTGAAGAGCTTGATGCGTAAGCTGCGGTCGAGGAAGAGCGTCCCGATCTGGGTCGAGCTGATGAGGTTGCGCATGTCGTCGTTGGCGTTGGTCAGCTCCTCGACCTTGTTCTTCAACTCCTGGTTGACCGTGTACAGCTCCTCGTTGACCGACTGCAACTCCTCCTTCGAGGTCTCCAGCTCCTCGGTCGTCGAACGCAGCTCCTCGTTGACCGCCTGTAGCTCCTCGTTGGCGGCCCGCAGCTCCTCGGTCTGCGTCTCGTACTGCTCGACGGTGGCGCGCATCTGCACGCGCAGCCGCTCGTTATCCCCCTCTAGCCGGCGCGCGGCCGGCTCCGCCGCGTTGACCGCCCCGGCGGCCGTCCTCTCCGCCCCGTCCCTGCCCGCCCCACGCTCGAAGAGCACGAGGAAGAAGCCGCGCGCCGGGTCGCTCTCGCCGAGCGCGGGGCGGACGACGAGGTTGACCATCTCGGTCTGCCCGTCGATCTCGAGGGAGAGCCCGCGCGCCTCGACGCTCGCCTGCTCCTGCGCGGCCTGGAGCAGCGCCGCGCGCAGGTCGAGGCTCAGCTCGGGCCGGACGACCCTGAGCAGGTTGAGCGTCCCTTCGCCGGCCCGGAACTGTAGGTAGCGCCCGGCTCGCTCCGTCAGGTGGATGATGTCGTAGTCCTCGTTGACGACGACCGAGGGCGGGCCGTACATCTCAAGCAGGCGCCGGTGCAGCTCGACGCCCGAGAGGCGCTCGGGCCGGCGCTCGCGGGGCGCCGCCGGCCGCGCGGCCTGCTCCGGGGCTGCACCCCGGTCGATGCGCAGCGAGGGCGAAAGCTCCAGGGGTATCCTCGTCCGGGGCATACGGCCGCGGGACTGGTAGAAGTGCTGCTCCTTGTCGAAGGGCGCGAAGAGGTCGCCCGACCCTTCCACCGACTCGCTCGCGCCGAGGAAGAGGAAGCCGCCGGGGTTGAGTGCGAAGTGGAGCACCTCCATCGCGCGCTTCTGCGCCGCGCGGTTGAGGTAGATGAGGAGGTTGCGGCAGGTGACGAGGTCGATCTGCGAGAAGGGCGGGTCTTTGAGCAGGTTGTGGCGGGCGAAGAGCAGCGTCGCGCGCAGGTCGCGGCGGACGGCGAAGCTCTCGCCCTCCTTGACGAAGAACGCGCTCAGCCGCTCGGGCGAAACGTCCGCCACGTCGTTCAGGGTGTAGAAGCCCCGCCGGGCCTGCACGACCGCCGCCTCGTCGAGGTCGGTGGCGAAGACCTGTACGGCGGGCGGGGCGGGGAGCGTCGCCGCGTACTCCGCGAGCAGCATGGCGACCGAGTAAGCCTCCTCGCCCGTGGCGCAGCCGGCCACCCAGACGCGCACCTGGTCTTCCATCCCCTTCCCCTCGAAGAGGCGCGGGATGACCCTCCGTTCGAGCGCGCGGAAAGCCTCGCCGTCGCGGAAGAAGTTGGTCACGCTGATGAGCAGGTCTTTGAGGAGCGCGTGCGACTCCTCGTGCTGCTCGCGCATGTACCGCGCGTAGGCGGGCAGGTCGGGGAGCCCCTGGACGCCCATGCGGCGGGCGATGCGCCGCACGGCGGTGCCGCGCTTGTAGTCCGTGAAGTCGTGCCCGGTGCGCACGCGCAGGGTGGTGAAGATTTCGACGAGCGCCTGCTCGTCCGCCTCGGCCCGCCCCCCGGCCTCCGCCGGGAGCCGGAGCGAGCCCAACTGCTCCCAGTAGGCTTTGATCCGCGCGGGCATCTCGGCGACCGGGAGCACCTGATCGACGAGCCCCGTCGCGATGGAGTTGCGCGGCATCTCGTCGAACTCGGCCTCGGCGGGCTCCTGCACGAGGACGAGGCCGCCCATCTCCTTGACGCGCTTCATGCCCATCGAGCCGTTCGCGCCCGTCCCCGAGAGGACGACCGCGACGGCGCGCGAGTCGTGCGAGTCGGCCAGCGTGCGGAAGAAGATGTCCACGGGCGCGCGCCGCTGCTCGTAGCCCGTCACGTCCGAGAGCGTGAGCATCCCGTCACTCATCGTGAGGCTCTTGTTGGGCGGGATGACGTAGACGCGTTCAGGCTCGACGTGGACGGACTCGTTGACCTGTTCGACCGGCATCTCGGTGGCCTGTTGCAGCACCTCGGCCAGGTGGCTTTCGTACTCGGGCGACAGGTGCAGGATGATGACGTAGGCCATCCCGCTCCGGGGCGGCACGTGGCGGAAGAACTCCTTGAACGCGGAGATGGCCCCGGCCGAGCCGCCGAGCCCCACGACCAGAAAGTCCCTGTCGCGTCCGGGGTCGACTGGCGACCGCCCGCCCGCGCCGTTGCCGCCCGAAGTCTCGCTCATCCGTCCGCCCCCTCGGCCACACTCCCCGAGTCCGGCCGCGCGCCGGAAACTTCCGCCTCGCCGGTCATTCAATCTCAAGCTCGGTTTACGAGGATAGCCGGGTGGTTTGAGTTGAAGGACGTGCCTATGCCCGTTGAAGCGCCGCCGCGGCGGCACTCACGGCTGAAGGTTTAAGAGAGAGTGTAATCCAACTGCCCCGCGTGGTCACGGGCCGGGACGGTGATTCCTCCCCGCGGCGCCCTTGCCCCACCTCCGTTATCAACTGTCAGAGCCGCCCGCGCCGGCGGACTTTTTCTCCCGCGCCTCTTCCTTCTCGGCCGTGCCGGGCTCGGCCATCTTGCGGTGCTGCTCGGCGAGCACGCCCGCGGGCGTGACGTTGGCGAGCGTCGTCTGAAGCTTGTTCTGCCAGCCGCTCACCACGTCGCCCTCGCCGGCCATCATCGCGTCGAAGCCGTCCCGGGCGACCTTGGCCGGGTCGTCCTTCTCCTGCGTCCCGACCTTCGTGTCGAGCATGTCGGCCCGCTCGAAGAACTCGGTGTCGGTCGCGCCCGGCATGAGACAGGTGACCGTGATCTCGGTCTCCTTCAGCTCGTTCCTGAGCGCGAAGGAGAAGGAGTCGATGAACGCCTTCGTCCCGTTGTAGACGGCCTGGAAAGAGCCGGGCATGAAGCCGGCGATGGAGCCCGTAATCAGGATGCGCCCCTTGTTCCGCGCGCGCATGTCCCGGCCCACCTTCTGGATGAGGTAGACGGTGCCGGTGATGTTCGTGTCGATGACGTGGCGCGCCTCTTCGAAGTCCTGGTCGAGGAAGGCGCGGCCCAGACCGTGACCGGCGTTGGCGAGCAGCGCGTCCACCGGCCGCCCCTTGATCGCGCCGTACAGCTCGTCCACGCCCTCGACGGTGGCGAGGTCGGTCTCCACCGCGTCCACCTGCGCGCCGAGGCTGCGGAAAGCCTGCGCCGCCTCGTCGAGCGGCCGGTCGGCCGCGACCACCAGGTCAAAGCCGTTCTCCGCACAGAGCTTCGCCAGCTCGTAGCCGATGCCGCTCGAAGCCCCCGTCACCAACGCCAAAGGTCTGCCCGTCGAATTCCCCATCTGTCCCTCCCTGTTCGTTCTGAAATTCAAACTACCTTGAAGGGCGCTCGGGCGCGCCCTCGCGCTGCGCCTCGAACGCCTCCTCCGGCTCGCCCGTCCCGCCCGCCCCGCCTGCGCGCGGCAGGTCGGGCGCCTTCTCTTCGAAAGCCTTCTCCAAAGTCTCTTTGTTCTGCGGGAACTCTTCCACCGCGTCGCGGAAGAGCGTCAGCGCGATGCGCTCGGCGTTCGGCTGCCCCTTCTTCAAAGCCTCCGCGTAGTGCTCGGCCTGCTCCGGCTTCATCTTCCCCGGCATGAGCGGCTCGAAGGGGTCAACGATTGCCTCGACCAGCGCCGGGCCGTTCGTGCTGAGGGCCTCTTCAATCGCCCCCGCGACCTCTCCGGGGCGCTCGACGTGAAAGCCTTTCGCGCCGCACGCCTCGGCCACCTTGGCGAAGTCTATGTCGCCCAGCTCGACGCCGTACTCGGGGTGCCCGAGGTACATCATCTGCTCCCAGCGGATCATGCCGAGCAGGTTGTTCTTGGCGACGAAGACCTTGACCGGCAGTTTGTACTTGACGCAGGTCGAGAGTTCCGCCATCAGCATCGCCATCCCGCCGTCGCCGCAGAAGGCGACGACCTGCCGCTCGGGGAAGGCGACCTGCGCGCCGATGGCGTAAGGCAGCGCCGAGGCCATCGTCGCGAGCGTGCCGCTGCCCGAGATTTGTTGCTCGCCTCTGACGTTGACGTGGCGCGAGAGCCAGAAGGTGTTCTGGCCGGAGTCGCCGCAGATGATGGCGTCATCCTTCAACTGCTCCGAGAGGCGCGCGGCGAAGACCTGACCGCTCATCGGCACGTCCCCGCTCGCGGCACGTTCGGCGAGCAGCTCGCGCCACTCGCGCATCGACTGTCGCGCGGATTCGAGGAACGAGCGGTCTGCCTTCCGTTCGAGCAGCGGCAGCAGCGCGCGCAGCGTCTCGCGCGCGTCGCCGACCAACCCCACTTCGACGGGGAAGCGCAGTCCGATCCGTTCCGGGCGCACGTCCACCTGCACGCCGCGCACGCCGTCCGGCTTCGGCAGGTAAGAGACGTAAGGGAAAGAGCTGCCGACCATCAGCAGCGTGTCGCAGGACTTGAACACGTCCTCGGTCGCCTTCGTCCCGAAGACGCCCATGCCGCCCGTCGTGTAAGGGCTATCGTCGGGCAGCACGCCTTTGCCGAGGTAGGCTTTCGCCACGGGCGCGGCCAGCGCCTCGGCCAGTTGCTCGACCTCCGCCCGCGCGCCCAACGCGCCCGCGCCGACCACGACGGCGACCCGCCGGCCCGCGTTCAGCACCTCGGCCGCGCGCCGCAGGTCTTCGCCCAGGGGCACGACCACCGGCACGCGCCAGTCCTCGGAGGTCTTGCCGGGCACGTTCATCTGGCTGTACTTCGCCTCCGACGCGGGCTGCTCTTGGAGGTCGGTGGGGAAGGCGATGTGCGCGACGCCGCGGCGCCCGAGCGCCATGCGGACGGCCGTGTTCGTCACGCCCTCGACGTGCGCCGGCCCCATCACGCGCTCGGTGTAGACGGCCACGTCCTGCATCAGACGATCCGTGTCCACGTCCTGCTGGTAGAACGTCCCGGTCAGGTCGTGGTACTGCATCCCCGTAATCGCCAGCACCGGCACCTGGTCGAACTTGGCGTCGTAGAGGCCGTTGAGGAGATGAATCGCGCCCGGCCCCGACGTGGCGAGGCAGACGCCGAGCCGCCCGCTGAACTTCGCGTAGCCGACGGCCGCGAGCGCGGCCGCCTCCTCGTGGCGCACGCCGACGAACTGCACGTCTCCGCGCCGCTTGCGCAAAGCCTCCATGATGCCGTTGATGCCGTCGCCCGCCAGCCCGAAGACGTGGCGCACGCCCCAGCGGTCAACCAGCAGGTCGAGCAACATCTCCGCGGCGGTCTTCCCCTCGGCCATCCAGTCCTCCTCCGACCGACCCCTACTTCTACACGGCGCGCCTCACGGCTTTCTGCCGCGGGTTTGTCGAATCGTTGCTGAATGGGGGCGTGAGCGCCGCGGCGAGAAGGGCGAAGAGGAAACTGTTTTTCGTTATGCCCTGTTGAAGGGCCGGCCGTCCGCGACCAGGCTGGCGATGACCGAGACGAGTTCCGCCGGCTCGACCGGCTTGGGGAGGTGCGCGTCGAATCCGGCCGCGAGCGCGCGCCGCCGGTCGTCTTCCGAAGCGTACGCCGTGAGGGCGACCGAAGGGACGCGCGCCGCCGTCAGGTCTCTGACCCGGCCGATGAGCGCGTAGCCGTCCTCGGCCGGCATCCCCACGTCGGAGACCAGCACGTCCGGCTCCTCGCGCCCGAGCAGTTCCAGCGCCTCCGCGGCCGACGCCGCCGTCGAGACCTGCGCGCCCGCGCGGCTGAGCACCATCGCCAACAACTCGCGCGCGTCCGCCTGGTCGTCCACGACGAGCACGCGGACGCCGCCGAGCCGCGCCGAGTCGTCGCCCGGCGAACTCTGTGAAGGGAGCGGCCCCGAGGTTCCGCGCCCGCCCTTCGACGCCTTCACCGCCGCGACGGGCAGGTTGATCGTGAAGGTCGCGCCGCGCTGCTCCCCTCCGCTCTCCGCCGAGACGCTCCCGCCGTGCTGCTCGACGATGTGGCGGACGATGGCTAAGCCCAGCCCGAGCCCGCCGTGCTCGCGCGTCGTCGAGCCGTCCTGCTGCCGGAAGCGCTCGAAGACGTGCGGCAGGAACTCCGGCGCGATGCCCTGCCCCGTGTCGCTCACACGCACGCGCACGTCCGACCCGTCGCGCCCGACGCGGACGCCCACTTCGCCGCCCTTCGGCGTGAACTTGATGGCGTTCGAGAGCAGGTTCCAGACGACCTGCTGGAGCCGGTCGGGGTCGCCCATCACGAGGTCGGTCTCGTCGTCGTACTCCGCGCCGAGCCGGATGGCCTTCGCGTCGGCCGCCTGCCGCACTGAGTCGAGCGCCGCCTCGACGATGGGGGCGAGTCCGACCCGCCGGGTGTTGAGTTGGAGCTTGCCGCTGATGATGCGCGACACGTCGAGCAGGTCGCGGATGAGCTGGTACTGCGCCTGCGCGTTGCGCTCGATCACGTCCAGCCCGTGCCGGGAGGTCTCGGCGTCCATGTCCCTGTCGTGCAGCATCCGCGCCCAGCCGAGGATGGCCGTGAGCGGCGTGCGCAGCTCGTGCGAGAGGGTGGCGAGGAAGATGTCCTTGGTGCGGTTGACGGCCTCCGCCTCGGCGCGCGCGGCGACGGCCTCTTCGAGCAGGCGCGCGCGCTCCTCCTGCGCCCGCTGCTCGGCCAGGAGGTGCGCGCGCACCTCGTACTGGCGCCGTCGCGCGCGCAGCGCCGAGCGGACGGCGCTGAGGACGGTGATGACGCGGGTGGGGCGCTCGACGAGCGTCACGTTCGCCGCGTCGCCGAGCGACCTGACCGCGCCCGCGTCGCCGTTCGCCGCCTCGGCCCCGGTCGTCAGGACGACCAGGGGGAAGTCCGACCAAGCGGGCTGCTCGACGAGCGTGCCGAGCAGACAACGCCGGCTCTCGTCCGTCAGCGCCTCCTCGGCGATGAGGGCGCCGCCGGCCCCTTCGAGGAACTTCTCGCACAGCTCCTCCATCCCCGCGCAGGCTTCGACTGGGATGCCGGCCGCGGACAGGTAGCGGCCCGTCAGGTCTGCGTCACGCCCCGTCGGCGTGAGGAGCAGCACGCGCTCGTCCCGTGCCTTGTCGTCAGTATTCGTCATCATTACCGCCGAGCAGTGCATTCTTCTTCACGGAATCCTCGGCCAGCACGGGGACGCCCGTCAACACGCCGCGGAACGTCTTCAAGGGCTCGCCGACCTCCACGCCGCGCGACGCCGAGAGGCGCATCTCGCGGATGGTGTCCTCGTGGCGGCCCGTCCGCTTCTTGACGACCGAGATGGCGCGGCGGATGGCGCCCGCCGCCTCGAAGTAACGGAGCAGGACGACCGTGTCGGCGAGGTAGCTCACGTCCACGGGCGACGACATCTGGCCCATGAAGCCGTGCTGCGCCATCAGCAGCAGCGTCACGACGCCCTGCTGGTTGAGGTAGGTCAAAAGCTCGTGCATCTGCGCCGTCAGGAAGCGCTCGTCCGGCATGGCCTGCATGTAGCCGTTGAGGCTGTCGATGATGACGACCCGCGCGTCGTCCTGCTCAACCGCCTTGCAGACGGTGTGCACGAACTCGCCCGGGGAGAGTTCGGCCGGGTCAACCTGCTGCACCGTCAGGCGCCCGGCCTCGACCTGCGCGGGCAGGTCTGTCCCGAGCCCGGCGGCGCGGTTGAGGTAGGTGTTGACGACCTCGTCGAAGATGAAGGCGGCGGCCCGCTCGCCGCGCGCAGCCGCCGCCGCGGCGAAGTGCGCCGCCAGCGAAGACTTGCCGCAGCCGGCCGGGCCGAGGACGAGCGTGGACGTGCCGCGGTCGAGCCCGCCGCCGAGCAGCGCGTCCAACTCGGCCACGCCGCTCGCGACCGCCTCGGGCTTGAACTCCTTGCCGCGCCCGGCCGCGACCAGTCGCGGGAAGACTTCGACCCCGCCCGTCCGGATGGTGAAGTCGTGGAAGCCGCCGCGGAAGCGGCTGCCGCGCAGCTTCGAGACGCGCAGCCGCCGCCGCTCCGCGCCGTAGTCCAGCTCCAACTGTTCGAGCATCAGCACGCCGTGGGCGATGGACTGCACTTGCAGGTCGGCGTCGGCCGAGGTGCGGTCGTCGAGGAGGAGGACGGTGGACTTGCGCCCGGCGAAGAACTGCTTGAGCGCGAGTATCTGCCGGCGGTAGCGCAGGGGGTCGCGCGCGAGCAGGCGCATCTCCGAGAGCGAGTCGAAGACGACGCGGCGGGGCTGGATGCGCTCGACCTCTTCGATGACGGCGCGCGTCGTCTCGCCCAGCTCCACCTCCGAGGGGTGGAAGATGGTGTACTGCGCCTCGGCCTTCAAACTCTCCTCGGGCGGCACCAGCTCGTGCAGGTTGACGCCTTCGAGCGACCAGCCGTGCGAGCTGGCGACGGCCGTCAGCTCCTCCTTCGTCTCGGAGAGCGTGACGTAGAGCACGGGCTCGCCGCGGCGCGCGCCTTCGAGGAGGAACTGGAGCGCGAGCGTCGTCTTGCCCGTGCCGGGGTCGCCCTCCACCAGGTAGAGACGGTTGGCGGGGAAGCCGCCTTCGAGGATACCGTCCAGCCCCGCGCTGCCCGTTCCCAGCCGCGCCTGCCCTTCGCCTTCGGCGGCCCGCCCCTCTCGTTCAACTGACTGACTCATGCGCCTCCCTCTACTCGACAAGCCTTCTACTTCTTCTTCCCGCCTCGACCGCGGGCAGAGAGTAGGGCCGACGGGTGTTTACCCGCCGCTTCATTAACCGGATGGGATGACTATATCACGACACGGAGGGCGGTTTAAGCTTAATGCGGTTTCGGGCTGCGTGAAGTTAACGACCGAGCCGGTCGCGCGCGGCCGACAGGGTCGGCGTCATGGAAGCTAACAGATTCTCGGAAGCTGCTCGCCGACGAGCATGTCCACGATGCGCGTGCCGCCGAAGCCCGTCCGCATCGCCACGATGCCCTGCGGCTCGGCCTTCACCTCGCCGACGACGCACGCGTCAAGGCCGTAAGCGTGCCCCCTCATGCGCGCGACCAACGCATCGGCAACTTCGGCCGCCACGACCGCGACCAGCTTCCCCTCGTTGGCGACGTAGAGCGGGTCGAGGCCGAGAATCTCGCACGCGCCGTGCACCTCCTCGCGCACGGGGATGAGGTCTTCGCGTATCTCGATGCAGACTTCGGAGGCGAGCGCGATCTCGTTGAGGGTCGTCGCCACGCCGCCGCGCGTCGGGTCGCGCAGGCAATGGACTGCGCCCGCGTCGGCCGCGCGCGCGGCCTCTTCCAGCATCTCCCGGACGAGCGAGTGGAGCGGCGCGGTGTCGCTCCGGATGTCGGTCTCAAGCTCCAGCTCGCCGCGCGCGATCAAGATGGTCGTGCCGTGGTCGCCGACGGTGCCGCTCAGAAGCACCTTGTCGCCGACGCGGGCGCGCGCGGCGGAGATTTGGACGGGCGACTCGATGACGCCGATGCCCGCGGTGTTGATGAAGAGGCGGTCGGCGCCGCCCTTCTGCACGACCTTCGTGTCGCCCGTCACGACGAGCACGCCCGCCTCTTCGGCCGCCGCGCGCATCGAGGCGAGGATGCGCCGCAACTCTTCGACCGGAAAGCCCTCTTCGATGATGAACGCGGAGGAGAGGTAGAGCGGGCGCGCGCCGCTCATCGCGAGGTCGTTGACCGTGCCGCAGACGGCGAGCCGCCCGATGTCGCCGCCGGGGAAGAAGACGGGCGTGACGACGTAGGAGTCGGTCGTAAACGCCAGCCGCGCGCGCCCCTCGCCGCTGCCGACCTCGAAGACGGCCTGGTCTTCGAGCGCTTCGAGCAGGGGGTTGCGCAGTTGCTCAAGAAACAGCCCTTCAATCAGCTCGTGCATCGCGCGCCCGCCGCTCCCGTGCGCGAGCGTGATCTGCTCGTCGCGGAGTTTGCGCTTCCTGCGCCGCGCCCGCTCGACGCGCTCGAAGAGCGGCGATGATGTGAACTCGCCCGTCATCTCAGAATACTAACGATGAGTGATGAATGATGAATTAAAGACAATTGCTTTTCATTCATCACTCATCACTCATCATTTTTCTAGCTCCCCGCCGCGGAGCGCTCCGCGATCTTCGAGAGGCGGCCGAAGTTGTAGTAGGCCGCGCACGCGCCCTCCGAAGAGACCATGCACGAGCCGATGGGCGTCTCGGGCGTGCAGGCCGTGCCGAAGACCTTGCACTCCCACGGCCGCTTGACGCCCTTCAGAATCTCGCCGCACTGGCACGCCTTCGGGTCGGCCACGCGCAGCCCCGGCACGTCGAACTTCAGCTCGGCGTCGAAGCGCGCGTACTTGCGGCTGAGCTTCATGCCGCTGTGCGCGATGGAGCCGAGGCCGCGCCACTCGAAGAAGTCGCGCGGCTCGAACACGTCGAAGAGCACTTCGAGCGCCTTGCGGTTGCCGTCGCGGTTGACGCAGCGGCCGTACTGATTCTCGACCTGCGCGCGCCCCTCGACCACCTGGCGGACGAGCATGTAGACCGACTGAAGGATGTCTAACGGCTCGAAGCCCGCGACGACGACCGGCTTGCCGTACTCGGCGGGCACGAACTCGTAAGGCCGCGTCCCGATGACCGTGCTGACGTGGCCGGGGCCGAGGAAGCCGTCGAGCTGCAAGTCGGGCGAGTCCAGCAGCGCCTTGAGCGCGGGCACAATCGTGATGTGGTTGCAGAAGACCGAGAAGTTCTCGACGCCCTCCTTCTCGGCCTGCATGACGGTCAACGCCGTCGAGGGCGCGGTCGTCTCGAAGCCGAGCGCGAGGAAGACGACCGAGCGGCCGGGGTTCTTCTTCGCCAGCTTCAGAGCGTCGAGCGGCGAGTAGACCATCCGCACGTCGGCCCCCGAAGCCTTCGCGTCGAGGAGGCTCGTCTTCGACCCCGGCACGCGCATCGCGTCGCCGAAGGTCGTGAAGATGACGCCCGGCTGCCGTGCAATCGAGATGGCGTCGTCCACGCGCCCCAAAGGGATGACGCAGACCGGGCAGCCCGGCCCGTGAATCATCGTGATGTTCTCGGGCAGCAGGTCTTCGATGCCGTACTTGAAGATGGTGTGCGTGTGGCCGCCGCACACCTCCATGAACTTGAGCGGCCGCGTCGTCGCGTGCGCGATCTCCGCCGCCAGCCTCTCGGCGATGTCGCCCTGCCGGTACTCGTCGATGAACTTCATGTTCCGGCCTCCTCTCCCATCAGCGCCTTGTGCTGCAAGAACTCGTGCACCATGTCCCACATGACGTGGTAGAGGGCGACGTGCGTCTCCTGCACGCGGTGGATGCTCGCGGTGGGCACGGTCAGGCAGAAGTCGAGCAGCCCCGCCGCGCGCAGCCCCTCCATCTTGCCGCCGTCGCCGCCCGCGAAGCCCAACGTGCCGAGCTTCAACCGGCGCGCGGTCGCAAACGCGTGCGCGAGGTTCTCGGAGTTGCCGCTCGTCGAGATGCCTAAGAGCACGTCGCCCTCCCGGCCGAGCGCGATGACCTGGCGCGTGAACACGTCGTCGAAGCCCACGTCGTTGGCGACGGCCGTGACCATCGCCATGTCGTTCGTCAGGCAGATGGCGGGCAGCGCCTTGCGCCCGACCGTGACGGGGTGCATGAACTCGACGGCGACGTGCTGCGCGTCCGTGGCCGACCCGCCGTTGCCGCACACGAGCAGCTTGCGCCCGCGGTGGAAAGCCTTCGCCAGCAGGAGCGACGCCGAGAGGATCGTGTCCTTGTTCTCCTCGAAGAACTTCGACTTGACCTCGACGCTCTCGCGCGCCTTCTCCAGCAGGGAGAAGCGCAGCCCCTCCGTCAACTCCTCCGGTTTCTCCTCGTCCGCGTGCAGGAAAGGATAAAAAGCGCGCGAGAAATCTTTGGCCGACTCCTTGCTCATTTTAAAAAGCCCCCGCGTCCGTCACTCCGAAGTCGTCTTGAACTGCTCGAACTCGTCCTGGTACTGGCCGATCTCTTCGAGCACGCGCAAGGTCTCTTGCGCCTCCGCCTCGTCAATCTTCGTCATCGCGAAGCCGACGTGGATGAGGACGTAGTTGCCGACCGCCGCCTCTTCCCTGTCGAGCATCCCGACGTTGACGTTGCGCCGCACGCCGCCGACCTCGACTTTTGCAATCGAGTTCTCCGCGTCAACGATCTCGACGATCCTTCCGGGTATCGCTAGGCACATAAGGCTCAAATCCTCCCCGCCGCGAGGCGCGCGTTGGCGACGGCCGCCTGGCCGAAGCTGATGCCGCCGTCGTTCGGCGGCACACGGCTGTGTGTGAAGACCTCGAAGCCTTCGCGCCGGAGCAGGCGGCACGCGCGTTCGAGCAGCAGCATGTTCTGAAAGACGCCGCCCGAGAGCACGACGCGGTCGAGTCTTCTTTCATCCCTCACGCGGCGCGCGACGGTCGTTATCAAAGCTGCCACGCCGAGGTGAAACTTCGCGGAGACCGCCGCGGGCGCGAGCCTTTCGAGCAGGTCTTCGACCGCGCGCCGGATGACCGGTTCGGCCTTGACGATTCCGTTTGCAAAACCGAACTCGTACCCCTGCTCGCACGCGCGGTCGGCCGCCGTCTCCAGCTCAATCGCCGCCTGCCCCTCGTAGTTGACCGCGCCCCGCACGCAGAGCAGTCCCGCCACGGCGTCGAACAGGCGGCCCATGCTCGAAGTCTCAGGACTGTTCGTGCCCGACCTCGTCATGCCGCGCAGGGCGGCCCACGCGCGCCGGTCGAGCTTTTGCACGAAGGGCAGGTCGAGGTTCAGAAAGTCTTCGCCGAAGGTGCGTTGCAGGTAGACGGCGGCCATCCGCCAGGGCTCGCGGACGGCCCGCGCGCCGCCGGGCAGCGGGACGTAATCGAGGTGCGCGACGCGCTCCGCCTCGCGGAAGTCCGCGACGAAGAACTCGCCGCCCCACAGGCGCCCGTCCGCGCCGAAGCCGAGCCCGTCCAACGCCACGCCGATGACTTCGCCCTCGATGCGGTTGTCGGCCATGCAGCTCGCGACGTGCGCGTGGTGGTGCTGGACGCCGACCTTTTTGAATTCGTCGCCGAGCGCGAGCGCGTACTTCGTCGAGAGGTATTCGGGGTGGAGGTCGTGCGCGACTATTTCGGGCCGCAGTTGAAAGAGGCATTTGAAGTGCTCGATGCCCTGCTCGTACGAGCGCAGAGTTTCTAAGTTTTCTAAATCGCCGACGTGTTGGCTGACGAAGGCGTGATTACCTCTCGTCAGGCAGAAGGTGTTCTTCAACTCCGCGCCGCAGGCAAGAATCTCTCTCTCGAATTTAAAACCCACCGCCAGAGGCGCGGGCGCGTAGCCGCGCGCGCGGCGCAAGACCAACTCGCGCCCCTCGTGCACGCGCGCCACCGAGTCGTCCGTCCGCATGTGGATGCGCCGGTCGTTGAGCAGGAGGTAGTCCGCGATTGAATGAAGGCGCGCGCGCGCGTCGCCGTCTTCGTAGCAGATGGGTTCGTCGGAGACGTTGCCGCTCGTCAACACGAGCGGGCGGTCGAGGTCTTCGAGGAGCAGTTGGTGCAAAGGCGTGTACGGCAGCATGAAGCCGAGCGTCTTCACGCCGGGCGCGACCGCGGCGGGGATGCCCGAGCCGTCGCTGCGCGCGAGCAGCACGACGGGGCGGCGCGCGGAAAGAAGCAACTCCGCCTCCGCCTCCGACACAACGCAGTGTCGCCGCACGACCTCGACGGAGTTCGCCATCAACGCGAACGGCTTGTCCTCCCGGTACTTCCTCCCGCGCAGGCGCCCGACCGCCGCCGCGTCCAGCGCGTCGCAGGCGAGGTGGTAGCCGCCGACGCCCTTGACGGCGACGATCTTCCCGCTCAAGAGCAGGCGGCGGACGTGCCGGATGATGTCCGTTCCGTCATCGTCGTCGAACTCGGCCTCAAGACCGCGCGCGTCCGTCAGCTTCAACCGCGGGCCACAGGCCGGGCAGGCAATCGGCTCGGCGTGGAAGCGCCGGTCGAGCGGGTTCTCGTACTCGGCGCGGCAGTCCGCGCACATCCCGAAGTCACGCATCGTCGTCCGCCGACGGTCGTAGGGCGTGGCCTCGACGATGGTGAAGCGCGGGCCGCAGTTGGTGCAGTTGATGAAGGGGTAGCGGTAGCGGCGGTCGGCGGGGTCGCGCAGCTCGCGCAGGCAGTCCGCGCAGGTCGCCACGTCGGCCGAGACCGGGACGAACTTCTCACCCGCGTCCGTGCTCTCGACGATGCGGAAGTCGTCGTAGTGCGCGGGGTCTAAGTCAACACACGGCTCGATTGACTCGACGAGCGCGAGCGGCGGCGCTTCGGTTTTAATCTCTTCGATGAACTGTTCGATTGCTTCGCCGTCGCCCTCCACGTCTACGAGCACGCCGGACGGGTCGTTGCGGACGAAGCCTTTGAGCGAGTGGCGCCGGGCGAGCGCGTAGACGAAGGGGCGGAAGCCGACGCCCTGCACGATGCCGCGCACACGTACCCGGACGCGCGTGAGGGCCGGACATGTCTGGGCGACTTGCATGAAAGTGATGAGTGATGAGTGATGAGTGATGAGTTGAAAGCCGCTTGCCTTTCACCCATCACTCATCACTCATCACTTCTTTCCCCTCGGTTAGAAACTGTAAAAGTCCGTCCATCCCTTCGCCGGTCTTCGAAGAGACTTCGAAGATTCTCATGCCGGGGCGGACGGACTGGATGTTGGCGCGCGCGGCCGCCGCGTCGAACTCGACCGCGGCGGCGATGTCCGTCTTGGTGATGACGGCCACGTCCGCCGTGTTGAAGATGGTCGGGTACTTCAGGGGCTTGTCCTCGCCCTCCGTGACGGAGAGGAGCACGAGGCGCAAGGATTCGCCGAGGTCGTAGCTCGAAGGGCAGACGAGGTTGCCGACGTTCTCGATGAAGAGCATGTCCAGCTCTTCCAGACGGAACTCTTCGAGGCCGCGCTCGACCATCGAGGCGTCGAGGTGGCAGACCGTGCCGGTCACTATCTGCCGGACGGGCGCTTTGCTTCTGGCGAGGCGCGCGGCGTCGTTCTCGGTGGCGAGGTCGCCGACGAGCGCGGCGACCCGGCGCACGGGATGCAAACGCGTCAGCACGCTTTCCAAAAAAGCGGTCTTGCCCGCGCCGGGGCTGGAGACGAGGCTGACGACGAAGACGCCGGCCGCGCGGAAGCGCTCGCGGAGACGGCGCGCGAGCAGGTCGTTCTGCTTCAGCACGTTCTGCCTGACTTCGACCAGGCGCGGGCCGCTGCTCATTGCTCCAACTCCAACGCCACGACCTCAAGCTCCCGGCCGCGCACGACCTGCGGGGCGGGCGTGCCGCAGGCCGGGCAGAAGAACCTCTGGACGGAGGCGAGCGTCTGCTCCGCGGCGCAGGCGGGGCAGAAGACGACGACGGGCACGTCCTCGATGACGAGGCGCGAGCCTTCGAGCGGCGTGCCCTCGCAGGCCACGTCGTAGGAGAAGAGCAGCGCCTCGCGCACGACGCCCGACAGCGGCCCCAGGCGGAGGTGAATCGCGCACACCTGCGCGCACCCGCGCCGCGCCGCCTCCTCCGCGGCCATCTCCACCATGCTCATGGCGATGGAAAGCTCGTGCATGAAGAATTAATGATGAATGATGAGTGATGAATGATGAATTAAATACAAGAGGTATTTAATTCATCATTCATCACTCATCATTCATCGTTGCTTTTCCGCGACGATGTCGAACCTGAACTTTAGCTCGTTCTTGACTTTGATCATGCCGCCGACGGCCGTGACCGGCTTGATCTTGTAGTCGGTCTGGCGGAGCGAGAAGTCGCCGCGCGCGCGGAGGTCTTCTTCACGGAAGGTCACCTCCGCCTGAATCCAGAGGTTGGGCTGGGTGACGCCGTGCAGGGTCAGGTTGCCGATGACGCGGGCGCGGTAGAGACCTTCCCGGACGCGGCTCGTCGTGACGCTCGTGCTCTCGAAGACGACCTCGGGGTACTTCGAGACTTCGAGCGCCTCCGCGCGCATCTGCCGGTCTACCTCCCGTCGATCCTTCTCCTTCACCTCGTCCGTCGCCGCGAGCGAGTCGGCCCTGACCGTCAGGCGGACGCGCGCCCTTTCGAGCGTGCCGGGGACGAACTCGACCTCGCCCGCGAAGTCGCGGATGGCGATGACCGGGTCGTGGCCGAACGAGGAGAGCAGCCCTTCGGCGAACGCCTGCACGGTGAAACTGCTCCGGCCGGCGTCCAGACGGTAGTGCACGACTCCCGCGGCTTCCGCGGCGTTTCCGCTCATGACGAGCCTCAAGAGGGCGGGCCGGGCCGCCTCTCGTCTTCGCAGTCCTCAAACTCGCGGCCGGCGGCGCGCCGTCACATCGACCTCAGTTTGATGTACCGCTCGAAGTCCGGGACGATGGTCGAGAGCCCCCCGGCGAGGTTGCCCGGCTCCAGCAGCCCTTCCGGCAGCACGCGGCCCAGGGCCTCGCGCGCCTGCCGGCGGATGCCCGGGTGCGCCAGGATGAGCCCGGCCCCCGCGACCAGGAAGGCAACTCCGGCAATCAGGAACACCACCTCGTTCGAGTCGTTAGAGCCGTCGGCCCCGTTCTCTGCCATGACAGTCCTCCTTTGATTCGTGAACCGTGAACCGTAAACCGTGACGAGAAGGAGCCGTGCGCCGTGCGCCGTGACGAGGTTAACCCTGCCCGCTCTCGTCACGGTTCACGATTTACGGTTCACGGCCCTTCTCACATCCGCGTCATGTTCCAGTAACGCCGGATGTCGTGGAACTGCGTGATGACCCCGACGGCGACCAGCACCAGCACCGCGCCGCCGACGATGCCCCAGACGCTGACGCCGGACTCGCGACGCCTCCTCTTCTGCAAAGACTCTCCCCTGTTCATCCGAACTTCCCCCTTCTCTCTAAACGCCCCTCTCACGACACCGCCGGCGCGCGACTCTCTGCCAGAATCTGCGCGACGAGCGACTCGACCACCCCGACGGCCTCTTCCACGGCGGCCGCGACCGGCCCGCTCAAGCCCATCAACCCCTCCTCGCCGCCGAGCGTCTGCGGCTCGCAGCCGACCAGGAGGATGCGCTTGAACTCGCCGCCCATGGCCTTCACCATGCCGAGCACCTTCAGGGGATTCATGCCGTGCGTTTCGACCATTATCCCCCCCTCCCCGGCGCCGTCCAAATCATTCAGGTCGGGCTCGACGGTGTAGAGCGTGCCGGGCGCGCCGCCGCGCGGGGTCGCGTCCACGAAGACGGTCACGCCGGGGCCGTCCATGATCGCGTAGGCGAGGTCGAAGCCGCGGATGCCGAAGTCCACCACGCGCACGCCCTCGGGCAAACGCCTGCCCGCGAGCCGCCGCGCCACCTCGCAGCCGAAGGCGTCGTCGCCCAGGAAGATGTTGCCGATGCCGGCGATGAGTATGCGCGGCACGGCCGCCGTGTCTTCCGCAGGAGTTGTCAACTCGTCACTCGTCACTTGTCACTCGTCACTGCCTTCTTCCAACGGCTCGACCTCTTCGGCCGAGAAGAAGAAGCGGTGCCCGGGCTGGCGCTGCATCCCGAGGTCGCGGCCGGGGTCGTCTTCGAGGACGACCGCCAGGTGGTTTCGGCCCTCGTAGTCCTGCTCGATTGACTCGACGAAGGCGACCTGCCCCGCGAGCGCGAGGTCGAAGATGTCGCCGCCCGCCCTCGGGCGCAGGCGCACGCGGTCGCCCGCTTTGATTTCGACGCCGGAGACGCTGACGCTCCCGACCTGCGTCTTCTCCTCAAGCAGTTGCCACTCCCACTCGTTCATCGCTCGTCTTCTCTGCGCGGGCGTAGGCTGCGCATCGCGCCGTGCATCTTCATCAACTGCTCGGCGGGGAGTTGTTCGGTGCGTTCGAGGATGCGGCGCGCGCGGTCGTCTGCGCCGCGCATCTCGCGCTTCTCCTCGTCGGTCATCGTCAAGATGCGGAGCGTCAGAATCTCGTCGATCTCCGTCCCGTCGAAGAGTTCGCCCGCCGACTCGGGAGCGATCTGCGGGTAGTCGTAGAGGATGATGGGCGAGGAGAGCATGCAGCCGCGCTCGCCTTCCTCGCCGACCAGGATCGGGTACGTGCCGACGTTCCGGCACACGGCCGCCGCTTCCGCGTGAACTTCGGGCGGGTCGAGCAGCGAGACGAACTCGCCCCCGCGCACGTTCAATATCGTGTGCGTCGAGACGAAGGAGCGCATCAACGCCTCGTCCCGGCTCCGCCCGTCTGCATTTGCAAACGGCGTCAGGTTCAGGACGCGCACGGTGATTTTGAACGCGCCGGCGTTAACGCTCTCGGCCGAGACTTCGACCGCGCCTTCGACGGCCTGCCGTCGCCGGACGATGACGCCCGCGACGCGGCCGTCCGTCTCGTCGCGCAGAGGCTCGACCTCACGGCCCCGCGGGAAAGAGAACGCGAGCCGCCGCGGCCGTTCGACGACTTCACTCAGGTTGAGAGACGACAGGCAGACGGCGCGCTCGACCGACTCCTGCCACGTCTGGAAGAGCCACCCGCCCACTTCGAGCGACGCGACGACGTTCAAATCCGAGTCGGAGACGTAAGACTGAATCTGCCGGTCGCCCAACCCGGCAATCCGCTGGGCGCAGTCTGCGCCCGGCAAGCAGACCTCGCGTTCGGACAGGTGCAGGAACCTCACCTTCACGTCGAGCGCCGTCGCTTCGTCGCCCTCGGCGAGGCACTCGGTCTGCATCGTCCAGGCTTCCGTCCCGCCCTGCGCGCGGCTGTAACTCTCGGGGCAGAGCGCGCCGAAGTTCCAGCGCTGCTGGTTCTTCACCGCCGTCGGGCGATAGGGATAGAGGATGTACCCCTCGTAGAGCACCGCGTCGGCAATCTTTTCCACGAGACCGGGGTTCATAAGGTTGCAGTAGACAATAGGCAGTAGAAGAGCTGTCGTCTTCCTACTGTCTACTGTCCACTCCTCTTCACTCATCGTTCGGCATCAGGCTTTCCAACGTCTGTTCCCACGTCGGAATCCCGCGGCGCAGCTTGTAGCGGTAGAGCCGTTCGAACACGTCGCGGCGGAGGCGGAGCCAGGCGCCGTTCGGGTAGTAGTGCTCCATCATCTCTTCCCAGACGCGCACGGGCAGGCGGAACTGCGCCTCCCTGTCCCAGGGGATTTGCACGGCCTGCAACCCGCGCTCGCCGCCCTCGTAAAAGACCGTGCCGCTGAACAGAAGGTTGAGCGGCACCTCGCCCGCGTCGAGCCCCGCGAAGTACTTCGTCGCGGCCACGTTGAAGTCGAAGGTGCAGGGCACGTGCAGGTCAACGAGTGTGCTCCCCTGGAAGGGCGTCACGACGGCGGTCGCGTGCGTCCAGAGCATCGCGCGCAGCGTGTGCCCCCAGCGCTCCGGCTCGCCGAAGAGGTCGCTGAGGCGCGCCTTCTCCTCCGCCGTGTAATGCCGCTTCGTGGTCTCAATCTGAATCTGGCAGCGCAGCGCGACCGTGTGTATCTGCTCGGACGCGTCCGCGTTGGCGATGCGCAGCTTGAAGGCGAGGAGCGGCGCCGCCGCGAACGGCACGACCTCGGCCCCTTCGACCTGGAAGCTCAGCTCAGGCACGGGCCGCCCCTTGAACCGCGCCCGATTTTTGCTTCAACTCGGCGAAGAACTCTTCGATGGCCTTCCAGACTTCCGCGCCGCCGGACAGGCCGCGCCAGCCCGCGCGGATGAGCCCGACGAGCTTGAAGCACTCGTCAATCGGCGCGAGGTAGTAATCGTTCGCGCCCCGCACGCGGTTGACGAGCAGCGCCTCCACGTCCGGCTCCAACTCGCGCAGCACGGGGTTCTCCTCCAGGACGCCGGCCCACGCCGAGAGGTCTAAGAGCGACTCGGTCGCGCCCGCGGGGCTCGGGTAGAGCGCGAGCGTCCGGCCCGCGGGGCTGCTGTGGAAGAAGAAGGCCATGCCGATGGGGAGCAACAGGCTCTCCCACTGCGCGTCCGAGAGGCGGAAGTCGGCGAGGCGGCGGACGCGGCGCGGGACGCGCCTGTACTTCGTCTCGGTCTGCCCGCCGAAGAGAATCGCGCACGCCTCGCAGGAGCAGAAGAGTTGGCGCGTCGGCGGCTCGAAGAGGTGCGAGTGCTCTTCGGCCAGTCCGGCGCCGCAGAGGTCGCAGCGCTCGGCCGCCTCCGGCGCGCGCGGCCGCACGAAACGGCGCAGCACGTTGATGGCTGACTGCGGACTGTTGTGATCGTAGTCGTTCGTCATCTTTAGGCCGGCGGCATCTTCGGGCTGCCCGTGGTCGAATCCACGTCGTCGGGGTTGATGCCAGTGGAGTCTCGCGCCTCCGACGTGCCGGCGGGGCGGTCGGCGTGGGTCGTCCCGGCGTCGTGGCGGCCCGGCTCCTTGCCCTCGTCGTCTTTAATGTTCTCGCCCTTCCTCGTGCCGGTCGTGTGTGTCGGCGCGTCCGCCGAGGTGTCGTGGTCTCCCATCTTCTCTCCTCCTCAAAGACCTTTTTAAGTAGAGGACAGGGCGGCGGCGACGCTCGTGGGCCGCTTCCCTATCTGCACGAAGCCGTTCGAGGGCGCGGGGACGGGCTGCTCCGCGACGCCTTCGGCCTCGACGGCCGACACGTCGGGCGCCTCCCTGTAGATCGCCTCCTCGATGGCGAGCTTGAGCGTCGCCGAGGACGAAGGGCACGTCTTGCAACTGCCCTGAAGCCTGAGCCGCACGACGCCCGCCTCGACGCCGAGCAGCTCGACGCTGCCGCCGTGCGAGTCGAGGTATGGGCGCACCTTTTCGAGCGCCTGTGTGACCCTCGTTTCGACGGGGACGGGGTGCAGCCCGTAGAGCAGCAGCAGATTCGAGACCAGCTCGTCGCGCGCGAACTCGTCAAAGATGCGGTCGCCCGCCTCGCCCGTCTCCGAGACGATCTCCATCAGACGGTCGAGCCCCGCGCCGTTGAACTCCATCAGCGCCTGCATCAGCTCCACGGCCGCCGCCCGCGCCTCCGGGTCGCGCAGGCCCTCTATCTTGCGAATCAGCTCTTCGACTTTTTGCATGCGTTAAAACCGTGAACCGTGAGCCGTAAACCGTGACAAGAGAAGACCGCTTTTAACTTGTCACGGTTTACGGCTCACGGTTCACGCCTTTCACTTGACCGCCCCGAACATCGGCGAGTGGTGCGTCTCCAAGACCTTGCCTTTGCCGAGGTACATGTGGACGCCGCAGGGCAGGCACGGGTCGAAGCTGCGGACGGCGCGCATGATGTCGATGCCCTTGAAGTTGTCCGGCCCGTTCTCCTCGAAGATGGGCGTGCCCTGCACGGCGTCTTCATAAGGGCCGGGCGTGCCGTAGATGTCGCGCGGGTTGGCGTTCCAGGGCGTCGGCGGGTACGGGTGGTAGTTGGCGATCTTGCCGTCGCGGATGACGACGTGGTGCGAGAGCACGCCGCGCACTGCCTCGTGGAAGCCGCAGCCGATGGCCTCTTCGGGAACTTTGAAAGGCTCCCAGGTCTTGGTGCGTCCGGCGTGCAATTCCGCCAGCGCCTGCTCGACGAAGTAGAGCGCGGCCGCCGCCGAGTAAGCCTGGAAGTACGTGCGCGCGCGGTCGCGCTCAAGCGCGTTCGACCACTTCGGAATCTTCCACTCGAACTCGACCTCGGGCTTGGTGGCCGTCTGCGGCAGGTAAATCTTGACGCTCTTGCCCGTCGCCTTGAGGTAGCCGATGTCCACCTTGCCCGCGAGCGCCGTCGCCCACAGGCGCGCGATGGCGCCGCCGCCCGTGTCGAGCGCGAGGTGGTCGCCCGTCCGCTTGTCGAGCCAGCGCGGGGACATGACCCAGGTGTAGTTGCCGTCGAAGTCGCGCTTCTGCGGGCGCGGGATGGTCGTCTGGTTCCACGGGTGCTTCATGTCCACGGGGTTGCCGAGCGGGTCTTGCTTGACGAACTGCTCGGCCCCGTCCCAATCGTCGTAGTAGGAGCTTCCCAGAAGGATGCGGATGTTGAGGCCGATGTCCACGAGGTCGGTCGTCACCAGCTCGCCGTCCACGACGACGCCCGGCGTGACGTACATCGCGTTCCCCCACTCGTTCATCGTCTCGTAGCGGTAATCGCAGACGTTCGGGTCTTGATACGAGCCCCAGCAGCCGAGCAGGATGCGGCGGCGCCCGACCTCCTCGTAGCCGGGCAAAGCCTCGTAGAAGAAATCAAACAGGTCGTCGTGCAAGGGCACGACCTTCTTCATGAACTCGCAGTAGCGCATCAGGCGGACGAGGTAGTCCGTAAAGAGCTGCACGGTCGGCACCGTGCCGACGCCGCCCGGGTAGAGCGTGGACGGGTGGACGTGGCGGCCCTCCATCAAACAGAACATCTCGCGCGTGTAGCGTGAGACGTGCAAAGTCTCGCGGTAGAACTCGCCCGTGAACGGGTTGAGGGCCGTCATGATGTCGGAGATTTTTTTATAGCCGTGCTTGTCCGCGTTGGGCGCGTCGGTCTGCTGTGCCCTGGCCCAGACGGAAGGGTTGGTCTCCTTCACCATCTGCTCGCAGAAGTCCACGCCGACCAGGTTGTCCTGAAAGATGTTGTGGTCGAACATGTACTCGGCGGCCTCGCCGAGGTTCGTAATCCACTCGGCCATCGCGGGCGGGCGGACGCCGAAGGCCATGTTCTGCGCGTAGGTGGCGCAGACGGCGTGGTTGTCGCCGCAGATGCCGCAGATGCGCGAGGTGATGAAGTGCGCGTCGCGCGGGTCTTTGCCCTTCATGAAGATCGAGTACCCGCGGAAGATCGAGGAGGTCGAGTAGCACTCGGCGACCTCCTTGTTGTTGAAGTCGATCTTGGTGTAAATCCCGAGGCTCCCGACGATGCGCGTGATCGGGTCCCAGTTCATGTCCACCAGAGTCCTCGGCTTGGCCGGCGCCTCTGTCCGTGTCGTGGTCGTGGTACTCATGACGGCAGCTCCTTTTTCTGCGGCGGCGGCTGGTAGCCGGTGGTCAGCACGGGGCGGTTGTGGCGCCACTTCGGCTCTTTGTTGACGGTCGCGTTCGTCAGGTTACGCATCGCGCGGATGGCGGCGCCGTAGATGCCGATGGCGCTCGAAGAGATCTTCGCGCCCGGCGGCTCGTCCATGAAGGGCATGAACTTGTCGGGGAAGCCCGGCATCGTGCAGCCGATGCAGATGCCCCCGACGTTCGGGCACCCGCCGATGCCGGCCATCCAGCCGCGCTTCGGCACGTTGCAGTTGACGACCGGCCCCCAGCAGCCGAGCTTGACGATGCACTTCGGCGAGCCGTACTCGGTGGCGAAGTCGCCCTGCTCGTAGTAGCTCCCGCGGTCGCAGCCCTCGTGGACGGTCTTGCCGAAGAGCCACGTCGGGCGTCCCGCCTCGTCGAGCGGAATCATCGGCGCGAGCCCCGCGGCGAGGTAGAGCAGGTAGAGCACCGTCTCCATGAAGTTGTCGGGCTGGACGGGGCAGCCCGGGACGTTGACGATGGGGATGCCGGCCTTCGACTTCCAGTCCCACCCCAAGTAGTCCATCAGCCCCATGCAGCCCGTCGGGTTGCCGGCCATCGCGTGGATGCCGCCGTAGGTGGCGCACGTCCCGATGGCGACCACGGCCAGCGCCTTCGGCGCGAGGCGGTCGATCCACTCGGTCGTCGGGATCGGCTGGTTCGTCATCGGGTCGTTGCCGAGCGCCGCCCAGTAGCCCTCGCCGCTCAGGTGCTCGTTCGGGATGGAGCCTTCGACGACGAGGACGAACGGGTCGATCAAGCCCTGCTCGGCCTGGTACCAATACTTCATGAAGTCGTCGCCGACCTCGTAGGCGACGACGGGGTTGTGCAGGTGCACCTTCGGGAGCCCCGGGATCGCCCCGAGGATCACGTCTTCGAGGCTCGGTTGCGTCGCGGCGGTGATCGAGACGGTGTCGCCGTCGCAACCCAGGCCCGCGGTGATCCAGACGATGTGGACGTCGCTGACGGCCGGTGGCTTCTGCGTCACACGCCCGTACGGCACTGCTTCTGCTGCCATCTCCTGGCCTCCTTCTCTAAACCTGAATAGCCGGGACGGTCATAATTGGGCCGCCGAACAGATTGTGCGTGGCCGAATCGGATTCGGTCTGGAAGTCGGGTTTAAACCGCGAGGATGAAAGCGCCGCCAGCGCGGGACGAACAACGCTCGGACGGGCAGAAGACCCTTTAACAAGTCAGACGATGCGGCCGCCCGAGGAGACGAACAGAGACGGCGTTGACGGAATGGCGTCATTATCCGCCTCCTTGTCCGGTTCGGTCTATTCGCAAACCTACGTACACGCGGTACTTAGACCTACGTATTTTTCGCCGCGGAAGCTACGTAGAGCAGTAGGCAGTTCGGAGCCCCGGAGGGGCGAAGGAACGTTCGACCCGTCCGTCGCCCCTTCGGCGCTTCAACTACCTACTGCCTACTGTTTAATGATTCCGCGGCGGATGGCGTAGCGGATGAGGTCGGATTGGGTGTGGAGGCCGAGCTTGTGCATGACGTGGGAGCGGTGCGTCTCGGCGGTGCGGGTGCTGATGCCGAGGCGGGCGGCGATCTCGGCGCTGGTGTGCCCCTCGGCCGAGAGCTGCAAGACCTCGCGCTCGCGCGTGGTGAGCGTCTCGTGCTTGTCCATCGTGCCGACGCGCGCGCGCTGCTGGTAGGCTTCGATGGCGCGGTCGGAGAGCGGCGGGCTCAGGTACCGGCGCCCCGCGGCCACCTCGCGGACGGCGTGCACGAGGTCGGACGAGTTCGAGTCCTTGAGGACGTAGCCCGAGACGCCGTTGGCGAGCGCCTCTAAGACGAAGCCCTCGTCGTCGTGCATCGAGAGGACGACGACGCGGACGCCAGGCGACTGCCGCGGCAGTTGGCGCGCCACCTCGAGGCCGTTGAGGCCGGGCATCATCAAATCGAGGATGAGCACGTCCGGGCTCAGGCGCTTGACCAGCTCCAAAGCCTCGCGCCCGTCGTCGGCCTCGCCGACGACTTCGAAGTCCGACTCGCCCGACAGGAGCGCGCGCAAGCCCTGCCGCACGATGCGGTGGTCGTCGGCTAACACGATGGTCGTCCGTTTCAAGTTCGGTCACCTCGCGCGCGGGGCGTCGTCGGGAAACTCCGCCGTCAGGCGCGTCCCCGCGCCGGGGCTCGATTCGATGAGGAAGCTGCCGCCGAGCAGGTGCGCGCGCTCGCGCATCCCGGCCAGCCCGCTCGTGTTGTCGGCCGAGAGCGCCGCCTCCGTGTCGAAGCCTCTGCCCCTGTCCTCGATTTGCAGGCCGAGGCCGTGGCCGTCGGCCCAGACGCGGACGGTGGCCTCGAGGGCCTGTGCGTGGCGCGCGACGTTCGTCAAAGCCTCCTGCACGATGCGGTAGGCGGCCGTCTCGACCTCGGCCGGGAAGCGGCGGCCTTCGAGGCCGCTGTGCTTGAACTCGACGCGCACCTGCGTCTGCGCGCCGTACTGCTTGATGTGCCAGAGCAGCGCCGAGAGCAGGCCGAGGTGGTCGAGCGTGGCGGGCCGCAGGTCGAGCGACATCTTGCGCGCGCGCGCCATCAATTCGTTGACGAGCGTCTGCGCCTGCGCGATGGTCGCGCGGACTTCCCCCGCGGGCTGGCGCGCGCTCATCTCGAGCGTGAGCTTGAGGCCGGTTAAGATTTGCCCGACCTCGTCGTGCAGTTCGAGCGCGAGGCTCCGGCGCTCGGCCTCCTGCACTTCGATCAGGCGGCGCGAGAGAACCTTCAAGCGGTCGGCCGACTCGCGCAGCGCTTCGTCCTTGCGCTTGCGGCGCGTGATGTCGCGGATGACGGCGATGACGATGGTACCGCCGGGGGCGTCCACGGGGCTGAGCATGATCTCGACGGGGAATTCGCCGCCGTCCCTGCGCCGGCCGAACAGCTCAAGGCCGGCGCCCATCGGGCGCAGGTGCGGGTCTGCGAGGAAGTTGATGCGGTGCCTCGTGTGCCGGCGCCGGAAGCGCTCCGGCAGGAGGACTTCCACGGGGCGCCCGAGCAGCTCTTCATTTTTATAACCGAACGTCGGCTCGACCTGCGCGTTGACGCGCTCGATGCGGCCGTGGCGGTCGATGACGACGATGGGGTCGGGGGCGTACTCGAAGATGCCGCGCAGCATGTTCTCGCTCCGGCGCAGGGCGTCCTCGGCGCGGCGGCGCTCGCCGACCTCCGCGAGCAGGACTTCGTTGGCGCGCGCCAGCTCCCGCGTGCGCTCCGAGACGCGCTGCTCAAGCTCTGCGTGCGCCGCGGCCAGCTCGCGCGTCCGCTCGAGCACGCGCAGCTCCAACTGATCGTGCGCCTGTTTGAGTTCCTCTTCGGCCTGCTTGAGTTCGGTGATGTCGAACCCGACGCCGTGGATGAACCAGGGGCGGCCGTCGGGGTGGCGCACCATGCGCACCTCGCAGTGGAACCAGACGACGCGGCCGTCGCGCGCGAGCACGCGGTAGACCGAGCGCAGGGGGTCGCCCGAGAGAAAGGTCTGCGCCGCCTCGACGCTCCAGCGCGCCTTGTCGTCGGGATGAATTTGGTGGAACCAGCGGACGGGGTCGTTGAGCCACTCGGCCTGCGTGAAGCCGAGCATGGCCTCGATCTGCGGGCTGACGTACGCCTCGCTGATGCCCTGGTCGAGGAAGGCCATGAAGACGACCGCCGGGATCTGCTCGACGAGGATGCGATAGCGCGAGACGACGTCGGGCCACTCGGCCGCGGCGGCGAGTTTCGGCTTCGCCCCCGTGAAGAGGCCGCCCACGAACTGCTCAAGGGTTTCACCTGCGGGGAAGAAGACGCTCGCCAGCCGCGCGAGCGTGCCCTCCGCCTCAAGCAGACTCTCGGGCAATTCTTTCTTCAACTGCTCACTGCTCACTGCTTACTGCTCACCTTCCTTCTCCGCCACTCCGGCTCTTTGTTGAGCGAGTCCTGCGTGAAGCGGCGGAGCGCGTGGATGGCGCGCCCGTAGGTCATCACGGCGTGCGAGGAGAGGAGCGAGCCGGGCGGCTGATCCATGAAGGGCATGAACTTGTCGGGGAAGCCCGGCATCGTGCAGCCGATGCAGATGCCCCCGACGTTCGGGCAGCCGCCGACGCCGGCCATCCACCCGCGCTTCCCGACGTTGCATTGCACGACCGGCCCCCAGCAGCCGAGCTTGACGATGCAGTGGCGCGAGCCGTACTCCTCCGCGAACTGCGCCTGCTCGTAGTAGCCGCCGCGGTCGCAGCCCTCGTGCACCGTCTCGGTGAAGAGCCACGTCGGGCGCAGGGATTCGTCGAGCGGAATCATGGGCGCGCGCGCCGCGGCTTGATAAAGAAGATAGAGGAGAGTCTCCGTGATGTTGTCCGGCATCGTCGGGCAGCCCGGCACGTTGACGACGGGGATGCCCGCCTTCGATTTCCAATCACGCCCTAGATAATCCGCGAGTCCCATCGCGCCCGTCGGGTTGCCCTGCATGGCGTGGATGCCGCCGTAGGCCGCGCACGTCCCGACCGCCATCACCGCCCACGCCCTCGGCGCGAGACGGTCAACCCACTCGTTGGTCGTAATCGGCTGGCCCGTCAAAGCGTCCGCGCCGAACGAAGCCCAGTAGCCTTCCGCCTTGTTCCCCTCGTCCGGGATGGAGCCTTCGACGACGAGGATGAACGGTTCGAGGCTCCCTTCGGCGGCGCGCCGGAAGAGGCTTAAAAACTCTTCGCCGTTCTCGTAGGCGAGGAAAGGGTTGTGGAGTCTGACGCGGGGCAGGCCGGGGAGAGCGCCCAGCACGAGGTCTTCGACGCTCGGCTGCGTCGCGCCGGTCATGGCGACCGACTCGCCGTCGCAGCCGAGCCCGCCGTTGAGCCAGAGGATATCGACCTCCCCGAGTGGTCGCGCATCCGGGCGGTCATTCTCCTGGCGGACGGCTTCGTCTGTCACTCGGCCTCCTTCCGGCAGTTCGGGCGGGCGCCGGCATTATACGCCGGTGAGCGTCGGCGGTCTTTTGTCTCAGACGGCCCGGGGGGCTCAGCGCGGCGGGCTGGTTGACTTACCCAACGTCTCGCACGCCTTCTTCACCCGCGCGCTCAGCTCGATGATCGCCTCAAGCTCTTGCCGCGCCTTCGCGGAGGATTGGGCGTCGAGGAGGTAGACGCCTTTCGAGGCCACGTCGTTCACGAACTTGAGGATCAGCCCGTCGAGTTCCGAGAGCGCGGGGCCTAACTGCGCGGGCGGCGGCGCGGCCTTCGCCTCACCGCGTCCGCCTTCGACGGCCGGCGCCGGCAGCGCCAGGTTGTCCCTGAGCCGCGCCGCCAGTCTCCTGATCTCGGCAGCCGACTTCGACACGAACTTTGGGTCGAGGTCGCCGCCGCGCGAGGCCGCCCGCGCCAGGTCGTTGTTGAGCACCTGTAGGCGCAGGAAGTCCTCCCTGAGCTGCGCCAGGGCGAGGCGCGGGGCGGGCTTTTCCGCCGGCCGCCGGTCGGGCTTCATGTTCCTGAGCAGGAACTCGCGCTCGCTTAAATCGGCCTCACGCATCTCCCGGTCGCGCCGCTCGCGCTCAAGCCGCGCGGCCTCGGCGGAGTTGCCGACGCCGGGCTGCGGGGTCTGACGGCCCGAGGCGTTTTTGACGGCGGCCGACGTGAGGGCGCCGGCCGCGACGGACAACACCACGAATCTCATCGCAGAGTTCATCTCTCAAATCCCTCCTATAACTCCGGCTCCGAGGCGTTGCATTATATAGTAAGCTCGACGGCGCGTCGGGACTGTTTTTAAACTGAGGGGGAGCGGCCGGAGAATGACGAACAGATTCTGCCAAGCCTTGCTGCTGCTCGTCCTGCTCTCGACGGCGCCGGCCCTCCGGGCGCAGACGCGGGGCGAGCAGCTCAACCTCCAACGTCTGGAGCAGGCCGCCGCGGCGCTCGGCGCGGGCGAGTTCGGGCGGGCGGAGTCTCTGCTGAGCGCGGTGCTGGCCGCCTCGCCGCGCGACGCCGACGCGCTCAACCTGCTCGGCGTCCTGCGGGCGCGGCAGCAGAAGGGCGCCGAGGCCGAGCGCCTTTTCCGCCGCGCGCTCGAAGCGGAGCCCTCGCACCTCGGCGCACACCTCAACCTCTGCGAGCTGCTCGTCACGACGGGCCGTGCAAGCGAGGCGCTCGACGTGCTGCTCGCCGCACACAGGCTCGCGCCCGAACGCCCCGACGTGAGCCTGAAGCTGGCGTCGCTCTACCTCTCCAACGGACGCCGCGAAGAGGCGCGCAGCCTCGCGCGCGAGTACTCGGCCTCCGCGGCGGCGGACGCGCAGGCGCGCGCGGAGTTCGCCGTCACGCTCGCGCGCGGCGGCCTGGTGGACGAGGCGCTCGAGCTGCTTGAGGCGGCGCGCGCGCGCGAGCCGCGTTCGTTCCAAATCCTCTTCGCGCTCGGCTACATCAGCGCCGCCACGGGGCGGCTTGAAAAGGCCGAGGCGTATTTGAACGAGGCGCTGAGCGCGAAGCCCGACGACGCGGAGACGCTGCGCGCGCTGGCGTCCGTGGCGCGTTCGCGGGGTGAGTTAGAGAAGGCGCTCGCCTATCTCGTCCGCGCGCGTCGCGTCGCGCCGGAGTCGCCCCGCGTGCTCTACGACTTCGGCGTGACGGCGCTTCAGATGGGGCTTTTGCTCGACGCCCTGCCCGCCTTCGAGCAGTTGCACCGCGCGCGCCCGCAGGAGCCCGCCTACCTCTACGGGCTGGCGGCGGCGCGCTTCAAGAAGGGCGAGACGGCCGAGGCGGTGCGACTGCTGAAGGAGTACGTCGCGCTCCGCCCGAAGGACGCCGCCGGCTTCTACCTGCTCGGCGCCGCGCACGCCAGCCTTGAGCAGTCGGCCGAGGCGCGCGCCGCGCTCGAACAGAGCCTCAAGCTCAAGCCCGACCCGGACGCCGAATACCTGCTCGGCGAGACTCTGGCAAAAGAAGGTGAGCGCGCGGCGGCCGTCGAGCTGTTCCGGCGCGTCTTGCAAACGCGCCCCGAACACGCTGCGGCGCACGCGGCGCTCGGCACGGCCTACCGCGAACAGGGCGACTTCGCGGCGGCCAAGACGGAGTTGGAGCGCGCGGTTGCGCTAGACCCCGACGACCTGCGCGCCAGCTATCAGCTCGGGCTCGTCTACGGCAAACTCGGGGACGCGGAGGGGGCGAAGAGGATGTTCGCCCGCGCCGACGAGCTGCGCGGCCGCGAGCGACAGCGCGAAAGCGTCATCCTCAAATTGATCGACCCGCCGCAGCAATGATGGTGAGGGGATTAACTACACCCGAATGCGGATCACCATCAAGAATCGTTTGACCGGCATCTAGTGAGGTCATAATATGCCGGTGCCTCAAATTTACAGCCGGTTGGCTCCCTCGCACCTGAGACCACATGGCCGAAGAACTCTCCGCCGCGGAGCGACGGGCACAGGTGATTTTGCAGGAGTTGTTGCGGACGGGCGAGGTCTCCGTCGGCCGGCTGGCAAAGCGCCTCAAGGTCTCGACGGCGACCATCCGCCGCGACCTGAGCGAGTTGGAGGGGCGCGGGCTTCTGCGCCGCAGCCACGGGGGCGCCGTCCCCATCCAGCAGCCGCTCTACGAGCCCTTCCGCCACATCTCCTACTACCACGAGCAGGAGCGCCAGCGCAGCGCCGAGAAGCGGCGCATCGGCCTCTCCGCGGCCGAACTCGTCTCGGACGGCGAGACCCTCGCCGTCGGGGCCGGGACGACGGCCACACAGGTGGCCCGCAGCATCTGCCTGCACAGGGGGCTCACCGTCCTCACGAACGCCATCAACGTGGCGATGGAGCTGAGCCACCGCGACGACCTGAAGGTCATCGTCACGGGCGGCTTCCTGAGCGGCGACTGGTTCGCGCTGGTCGGCCCCGGGGCGATTCAGAGCGTCGGCGAAATCTTCGTCGATAAGGTCTTCATCGGCGTGGACGGCATCCACCACGAACACGGCCTGACGACGAACTACCCCGACCAGGCCACCATCCACCGCGCCATGATGCGCCAGGCGCGCCGCAAGATCGTCGTCGCCGACCACCGCAAGCTCGGCGTCACCGCCTCCGCCCTCATCTGCCCGATAGGAAGCGTGGACGTGCTCATCACCGACCGCGGCGCGTCGGACGAATCGCTCGCGCCCTTCGTCGCCCGGGGCATCGAGGTGCGAAAGGCTTGACCTCTATTCAGGGTTATTCTCACCCCTCCGATCTATGCTGTGCGCGCTTTGCCGTACCCGTTGAGAGAATTCAATTTTCAGACGGCCCGCAGCAGCCTGGACTCAGCAGAGGGTGCTTCTGAGCGAAGTGTTGAGGGCGCGGCACCTCAATTGAAGCAAGGGGGCGTAAGTCTAATGTTTCGGTGTAAGAAGGTGTGAGGATTTCGTTGACAATGACTTTGAGCGGGAGTAGAAGTTCTGCGCGCTAACGAAACCTGGCCGCATCCCTCTCCCGGGGCGGCTTTCTCATAAACTTCACGTCAGCACAGACATTTGTAACTGACGACTGCGGTATGGTTTTTAACGTATGCGAGCTTATTTTTTGCTGGTCATGTGCATTGCCGTAGTGACGGCCGCTGTCTTCACGTCGGGAGTTCCGGCCCAAGACGAAACGCCCCCCGGACAGCAGCAAAAATTAGACAAGGCCGAGTTCGAGAGCCAATTCCCGCTCACGGATAAGAACAAGCCGGAACCGGCCGATCCGCAAGTGCGAGCGAAAAGGCGTGCGGTCGGTGAAAAGTATAACAATGCGATCCAGCCGGTGGACGAGCGGGCCGACACCGTCGTCTTGGGTTCTCATTGGGCGAGTGGCCTCCCAGCGCTGCCAGTCTCACAAAGCCAAGCCATCATCGTGGGTGAGGTCACCGGCGCGGAGGCACATCTTTCCAACGACCAGACCGGAGTCTATTCCGAATTTACGATCCGCGCTGTCGAGGTTCTGAAGAATGACGCGGCGCATCCCCTGACGGACGGCAGCATGGTCGTCGCGGAGCGGGCGGGCGGGCGCGTCCGCTTCCCCTCTGGTCGCGTCGTACTCGTATTTGCGGTAGGCCAGCACATGCCACGCCCCGGGCGACGCTACGTCCTGTTTCTCAAGCAGGGGGCGGACGACATCAATCCAGAAATCCTCACGGGGTACGAGCTGAAGAACGCCGTGATTGAGCCCCTGGATAACCCGAGCGAGACACACCCAATCCTCAAGTACAAAGGCGCAAAGAGTGACCTCTTCTTAGCTGACCTCCGCGCGGCGATTGCCGGCACATCGATCAACTGAATAGTATAGGTAAGCGGCATCAAAAAACTACTCCTCTCGTTTTCGCCGCTCTCACTGTTCCTCTTTACCTTTATGGCCTGCGCCATAGTTCTCCTGTCCTTGCCACCTCGCATTACCACCGCTCAGGGTTGTTGCTCTCCGCCCGATAGAGAAACTTTCGTTCCGAAATTCAAACGCTTTGCGCAAGTGATTGTAAGAATTGACAGCGCATTTACCAGTGATGAGCGCGCCTGGATCGAAGATTCATTCACGGCCTGGGCCAACCAACCAGAATCGTCGGTCTGCCCGGGCACGGCGACAGCTTCTCTTTGACCGACGCCGCGGGCGGCGTCAACTTCGACCTGAATAACGACGGGGTCGGGGAGCGTGTCTCCTCTGGACGGCCGCAGGCTCCGACGACGCCTGGCTGGCGTTTGACCGCAACCACAACGGGGTCATCGACAGCGGGCGCGAGCTGTTCGGCAACTACACGCCGCAGCCGCTCGCCGACCCGCCCAACGGGCTGCAAGCGCTCTCGGTCTTCGACCGGCCCGAGCGCGGCGGCAATGGCGACGGCGTGATCGACGCACGCGACGCGGTCTTCGCCTACCTCCGGCTGTGGCGGGACAGCAACCACGACGGCGTCTCACAGCCCGCGGAGTTGCACACGCTCCCCGAGCTGGATGTCGTACGGATACATCTGGACTACAAGGAGTCAAAGCGCACGGACGGGTACGGGAACCGCTTCCGCTACCGGGCGAAGGTGGACGACGCGAAGGGCGCGAAGGTGAATCGGTGGGCGTGGGACGTGTTCCTCGTCCCAGGTCAGTAGTGGAGTTCGGCACGACCTGTACTTCCGGACATTCGTGGGCCGCCGCAGTCTCCATTGAAGAGAGGCGGCGGCCCTTCTATTTAAGGGCCGAGACGGTCGGCCAGCCTTCCTTGTCCCAGGCGATGTCGCTGATGCGCAGCGTCGGCGTGCCGTGCCACTCGGTGTCGTAGGCGTGGTAGACGAGCTTGTCGCCCCCCTTCGTCCGCAGGACGGCGCAGTGGCCCGGACTCGGCAGAAGGTGGTTCTGCGCGAAGTGTTGGGGGCGCAGCGCCTCAATTGAAGCGAGGGGGTAAGTCTAATGTTTCGGAGTGAGGGGCGGGGGAGAATGTCGTTGACAATGACTTTAGACTGGAGTAGAAGTTCTGCGCTCCTATGGAGAATTGCCGTGGCCCTCGTTCGACGCGGCTCTCTCTGAATATTTTACCTCGCGTTCAGTTAACCATTTAGGCCCGCGCCCCAACCTATTGATGGAATCCTCACCAGATTTCATCAAATTCATGTCCCCGCGATCAGGCATGTAGCTAGCAAACATCTCTTCTCGTTTGCACAGAATTAAAGGATCACTTCCAATGCTGAAAAGCAAAAGCGTTACCGTTTTCCTTCTTGGGCTCCTCGCCGCGACCATCCTGTATTCAGTAGTCACCCTTCAAGGCCAAGACCAGCAGAATGCCGGCGGTCGTAAACAAAGGGTCGGCCCCCCTTCGGAACAGGAGATTAACGACTTCAGGAATCAATTCCCGACCGTAGACTTCGACGCGCCGGGCTCCTCCGACCCCAAAAGGGGTGCGAAAAACAGACGCCACAACAAGGGGGGACTCGTAAGCCGGGAACCAGCGGCGGACATAACCGGAACAACGGCTGTCGTCGAGGGCACGTTCGACATGCCCGCACTTCCCGTCGGTCTTAGCAGCGCAGTCGTGAAAGGCGAGGTGCTCGACGCGAAAGCGCACCTCTCGGAAGACAAGACCAACATCTACTCGGAATTTACCGTCCGCGTCGATAAGGTGCTTAAGAGAGACGGCTCCAACACAATTGAGTCCGGCGGCGCCATCGCGGTCGAACGAGTCGGGGGAAACGTGCGGTACCCGAACGGCCAGAAACTGGTGTACCGCATCGCCGGAATGAACGCGCCGCGCGCAGGACGGAGCTACGTACTCTTCCTTAAAACCGCCTCGGAGGACGGGGATTACAGCCTTCTCACGGGTTACGAGTTGAACCCGCAGGGGGTGATACCGCTCGACGATTCAAGGCAGTTTGAGATTTACAGAGGCTATAGCGAGGCTTCTTTCCTCAAGGCCATTCAGGAGGCGCTCGCCGGGCTTTCACCCACGTCCAATTAACCCGAGGAGGTTCCAGATGCGACAGCAGCGTCGTGCCCGGTCGTGGATAAACCTTTCTCTGCTTATACTCTGCCTGGTCATTTTCACCGCCACGCAGGCGGCCTCGCGCGCGGGCGCAATTCGACTGTGCCTACCCGCCGTTACGCTCGAACGCCTGGTACCTCAGTTGGACGAAGTACATCTCCAACTCGATAATCCGAGTAAAGATCGACGATAAGTTTGACGTGGATGAAAGACAGGCGTTGGCCGACGGCATTCTAGCATGGAACACGTGGAGGACTGTCGATTGCTTCCCGGCTGCTTTCTCCGGCTATGAGGCTATGCACTTTGAAGACGCCAACGGCGATTACGACGCGCAACCGCCTAGCTTTTACATCTACGTGCAGAAGCACGACCACGGGTATAACTACAATGCGGTCACGCTTCTTCATCATGGGCCGGATTCCAGGGTAATTTCGGCTAGGTTTCAAATCAGACCGAACGTAACGAATTCCTATGACGGCACCTACTTTAACTACATCGGTTCTCACGAGACCGGGCACACGTTAGGGTTGGACGACTGCCTGTGTGCGAATCTTTGTAGTTGTGACAACGGAAAATCGATCATGGGGGGGGACACTCTAGCGATCCGAGCTTCAACGCCGCCGGCCCTACGTGGTGTGACGCTTACTCAGCCGCGAGCGTGTACTGCGAAATCGCCTCCTGCACAGAGCAGCAGTACGAGTGCCCCTACGGCTATACGTGGAACGATTCGACCTGCGACTGCGATCCGCCCTTTAGTTCACCCATCCTTATTGACGTGGCAGGCGACGGCTTCCGCCTGACCGACGCGGCTGGCGGAGTCAACTTCGACCTTCACGGCGCCGGGACGAAGGAGAGACTCCCCTGGACGGCACCGGGCTCCGACGACGCGTGGCTCGCCCTCGACCGCAACGGCAACGGCACGATTGACAGCGGCCGCGAGTTATTCGGCAACGTGACGCGACAGCCGGCGCCGCCGCCCGGCGAAGAGAGGAACGGGTTCCTCGCGCTGGCGGAATACGATAAGCCGCTGAACGGTGGCAACGGCGACGGCGTCATAAGCGCCGACGACGCCGCCTTCCGCGCACTCCGGCTGTGGCAGGACGCGAACCATGATGGCGTCTCGCAGCCCTCGGAGTTGCACACGCTGCCCGAGTTGGACGTGGTTCGTATCCACCTCAACTACAAGGAGTCGAAGAAGACTGACGCTTACGGTAACGAGTTCCGCTACCGGGCGAAGGTGGACGACGCGAAGGGCGCGAAGGTGAATCGGTGGGCGTGGGACGTGTTCCTCGTCCCAGGTCAATAGTGGAGTTCGGCACGACCTGCGCGCCAGACGGTCGCGGAGCCGCCGCAGTCTCCATTGAAGAGACGCGGCGGCCCTTCTATTTAAGGGCCGAGACGGTCGGCCAGCCTTCCTTGTCCCAGGCGATGTCGCTGATGCGCAGCGTCGGCGTGCCGTGCCACTCGGTGTCGTAGGCGTGGTAGACGAGTTTGTCGCCCCCCTTCGTCCGCAGGACGGCGCAGTGGCCCGGCCCGGCCCAGCGCCCGCCGCCTTCCAACACCAACGTCCCGCCGCCCTCCGTCAAAGGCTTACCCTCCCTGTCAACGTACGGCCCCGTCACGCGCCGCGCGCGCCCGACGCGGACGTTGTAGGTGCTCTTCGCCCCGCGGCAGCAGAGGTCGAAGGAGACGAAGAGGTAGTAGAAGCCCCCGCGGCGGAAGATGAAAGGCGCCTCGACGGCGCCGGGCTGCCCCGGCGCGCGCGGGCGGGCGGCGAGCGAGTAGAGCGTCTCGTCGCGCGCCGAGAGCTTGCCCGTGGCCGGGTCTATCCGGCGGAGCTTGATGCCGCCCCAGAAGCTTCCGAAGGAGAGCCAGGGTTGTCCCGCCTCGTCGAGGACGAGGTTGGGGTCGATGGCGTTCCAGTCGTCGGCGCGCGTCGAAGCAATCACCTTCCCCTCATCCTTCCACGCGTAGCTTTCGCTCGAAGGGTCGAGCGTCTGATTCGTCACGAGCCCGATGGCCGAGTGGTTGCTGCCGAAGGTGGAGGCCGAGTAGTAGAGGTGGTACGTGCCGCCGAAGTAAGAGATGTCCGGCGCCCAGAGCCCGCGCAGCCCCGGCACCTCCTCGACGGCCCACTGCGGGAGGTGCCCGAACACGTCGCCGCACAGACGCCAGCGGACGAGGTCTTCCGAACAGCGGACAGCGATGCCCGCCCGCGTCGAGAAGAGGTAGAAGCGTCCTGCCTCCTCGATGACGGCCGGGTCGTGGACGTTGCGGATGTCGCCCGTCGGCTCGGCCGCCCCCGCCGCGCCCTGGCCGGCGGCGACGGCGACGCCGACGAGGACGGTCAAAAGCGCGAGGAGGCAGTGCCGTACGGAAACGTGCGAACTTGATTGCATAGATTTTAAAAACCTTGACTTCATGTTCATTTGTAGTGTAAATGAACAAACGCAACAGGCCACAAGGAACTTGAATCCGCGACTGTCCGAAGGGACGGCTGACGCCGGCTCGGGCTTTCTATTCGTCAACTCCGGCCGCCGGTCGCGGTTCGTTCCTGCCCGATTCTTTAGCACAGTCTAAATTGCTCGTAGGCAGTTTTCGGCGCACTCGGAACTGCTCCTCCGGGGCGTCCTGTCTCCCCTGAGCGCGGGAGGCAGCGTCACTTCAGATCGGGTGAACCTTAACGCAATCGTATTGCGTGCTCAACAAGCCACCGGGAGGCGTGCATGAAATTCCACAGGCTGACTTTCGCCACACTGCTGATTCTCTTCGTCGGGCTGTTTGCGACCGCCGGCGCCCAGAGCGACCGCGGCTCGATCACCGGCCGGGTGGTCGATCCGAGCGGCGCGGTCGTCCCCAACGCGAAGGTGACGGCGACCAACACCCAGACCAACACCCCCGCCGAGACGAAGACCAACGACGAAGGCAACTTCACCTTCCCGCAGCTCCAGGCCGCGCCCTACCGCCTGACGGTCGAGGCCACGGGCTTCAAGACCGCGACGCTCGACGAGGTGCGCGTCGGCGTGCAGATCACGCGCAGCGTCGAGATCAAGCTTGAGGTCGGCGGCGTCGGCGACGTGGTCAACGTCACGGCCGACGCGGCGCCGGTGATTCAGACCGACACGCCCGTCTCGCAGCTCAACGTCACCGAGCGGCAGGTCAGGGAGCTGCCGCTGCTCGTCTCGGCCGAGAGCGGCGGGCGCACGCCCCTCTCCTTCATCTTCCTCGACAGCAGCGTGGTCGCGAACGACCAGTCGCCGACCGGCGGCAGCTCGGGCAGCTCCGGGACGAACGCCACCAACTTCCGCATCAACGGCGGGCAGGGTCTGGGCGCCGACATCCTGATCGACGGCGCGCAGACGCGGCGCGGCGAGAACGGCAGCTTCTTCTCGGAGGTCGCGCCCGGCCCGAACGCGTTTCAGGAGTTCACCCTCTCGACTTCGAGCTACTCGGCCGAGTTCGGCAACTCGACGGGCGGCGTCATCAACTTCACCATCAAGACCGGGAGCAACGACCCGCACGGCGAGCTCTACCTCTTCCACCGCAACGAGGCGCTCAACGCCAACATCGACCGCAACCGCATCCTGAACCAGCAGAACCCGCGCTGCGTCAACGACGACTCCGCCCCCGGCTGTTTCCAGAAGCCGCTCGACCGGCAGTTCGACTACGGCTTCTCCATCGGCGGCCCCGTCGTCCTGCCGCACTTCGGCGAGGGCGGCCCGCGCGTCTGGAACGGCCGGAACAAGACCTTCTTCTTCTTCAACTACGGCGGCTACCGCATCACGCAGAGCGAGTCGGTGGACATCACCGTGCCGACCTTGAAGATGCGGCAGGGCGACTTCTCGGAGCTTCTGACCGACCCCTACGTGCTCGGGTTCTTCGGCGGCCCCGTCCAGATTTACGACCCGGCGCAGCCCGTGGGGCAGCGCACGGCCATCCCCGGCAACCGCCTCGACACGTACCTCGGCGGCGCGCGCATCTCGCGTATCGGGCAGAACTTCGCCAACCTCTTCCCGCTGCCGAACCAGACCGGCCCGAACGGCTCGACCGTCTTCCGCAACTACCGCGCCTCGACCACGGCCGGCTCGCGGACGAACTACTACGTGACGAAGATCACGCAGAACCTGACCGACCGGCAGGCGCTCAACTTCAGCTACACGTTCCGCAAGCTGCCGAGCACGAAGGGCGGCTTCCCGCGCTTCCCCGAGCCCTACGTGGCGCAGGGCGTCTGGGATCAGACCTTCAAGTCCTACTACGCGCGCCTCCAGCACGACTGGACGCTGACGCCGACGCTCATCAACCACTTCAACGCCGGCTTCTCGCGCTCCGACGTGTCGAACCGGAACTTCACGGCCGGCGTCGGCAAGGCGAGTGACCTCGGGCTGAGCCCCACGGCGACGCAGGACTTCGGGCTGCCGCTCATCGGCTTCCCCGGCTACGGCGACGCCGTCGGCTCGACCGACCCGCGTGCCTACCAGCCGGGCGGCTCCACCTCCTTCAGCAACCGCGTCCGCGACAACTCCGAGCACATCAGCGACCTGGTGACGATCATCCACGGCAACCACACGTTCAAGACCGGCGGCGAGGTGCGCATCCAGCAGCTCAACAACGCCGCCCACTTCGACATCGGCGGCAACTTCAACTTCCGCAGCAACCAGACCGCCAACAACAACGACTTCAACCAGGGCTGGCCCATCGCCAGCCTCATCACGGGCCGCCCCGAGTTCTCCTTCAACTCGAACCAGACCATCGACCCGGCGCACCGCTTCTTCTCGACCGCCTACTTCTTCCAGGACGACTGGAAGGTCACGCAGAAGCTGACGCTCAACCTCGGCCTGCGCTACGACTACGGCCGTCCGCGCGAGGAGGCGCGCGGGCTCTACCGCGGCTTCGACCCGGACGTGCCGAACCCGGCGGCCGGCGGGCGCCTCGGCGCCATCGTCAGCGCCGACACCTCGCGCGGCGGCATCAAGGCGAAGAACTTCGGCCTCGTCGAGCCCGACCGCACCAACTTCGGGCCGCGCGCCGGCTTCGCCTACGCCCTCAACGACAAGACGGTCGTGCGCGGCGGCTACGGCATCTACTACGCGCCGATCATCTACAACGACTTCGGCAACGCCGGCGCGCTCGGCTACAGCCCCGGCGCGGTCAACATCAACGGCGGCCTCGACGCGTTCATCACGCTGGAGAACTACCCACACCTCCCGGCCGCCGACCCGGCGACGCAGGCCGTCGGCGACCTGAACCGGACGGACATGGACTATTTCACCAAGAACTTCAAGACCGGGCGCACGGCGCAGTGGAGCCTCGACCTCCAGCGCCAGCTCCCCTGGAAGTTCGCCGTCCAGCTCAGCTACGTCGGCAGCAAGGGCTCGCGGCTGCGCTCGGGCTTCAACCAGATCAACGCGCTGCCCTTCAACGCGCTCAAGCTCGGGCTGCCGCTCCTGTCGAAGCCGCTCACGGCCGTCACCCCGGCCGAGCGGGCCTTCGCCGCGGGCCTCGGCTTCAACCTGCCGACCGACCCGAACGCCATCTACCCCGGCTTCGCCAACCAGTTCGGCGACTTCGCCGGCTCGGTCGGCCAGGCGCTCCGGCCCTACCCGCAGTACGGGATTATTAACAACCGTTTGGAGAGCGAGGGGCAGAGCATCTACCACGCCGGCAAGGTAGACCTCCAGCGCCGCTTCTCGCAGGGCATCCAGTTCGGGCTCTCCTACACCTACGCCAAGCTCATCACCGACGCGGCCGAAGACATCTTCGGCAACTCGCCGCTGAACGGCGTGTTGCAGAACCCGTTCGACCGGGCGTCTTTGCGCGCCGTCTCGCCGAGCATCCCGCCGCACTCGCTCGTCTTCAACTACATCTTCGAGCTGCCCTTCGGGAAGGGCAAGCGGTTCCTGAACGAGGGCGGCGTCGTGGATCGGGTGGCCGGCGGTTGGCAGGTCACGGCCATCCACCGCTACCGGAGCGGGCAGGGCTTCGTGCCGTTCCTCGCGGGCGGGCAGAGGGACTTCCTCCAGCGCGTCGGCTACCTCGGCAACCTGCGGCCGAACATCGTGAGCAACGACTTCTACACGAACAACCGCGGCGGCGGCGTGGACGTGCGCGTCCTGAACATCTCGGCCTTCTCGCGGCCCGTCGATTACCGGAACGCGCCCGCGGAGCTACTCGCCAACGGCTCGGTCAACCCGGCCTACGTCGCCTTCTACTCGAACCCGAACATCTTCTTCGGCAACGCCGCGCCGTCCTATGGCAGCCTGCGCGCCGAGCCCTTCCTGACCGAAGACCTGAGCATCATCAAGAAGACGAAGGTCACCGAGACGAGCTTCTTCGAGTTCCGCTTCGAGTTCTTCAACCTGCTCAACCGCGGGCGCTACAGCCTGCCGAACCTGAACTTCGACGACCCCAACTTCGGCATCGTCACGCGCAACGCCGACATCTTCCAGCCGCGGCGCGTGCAGGTCGGCGGGAGGTTCGTCTTCTAAACTAAACACTCAACGGGGGAGGGGCGCAGAGTGTGTGCGTAGTCGAAGCAAACCCCCTGCGCCCCTCTCCCATTTGCGGCCTGACGCCGAGCCGCCTCGCAACGTAGATGCTTTTCGGGCGCTCATCCAAAGTTCGACGCGCCGCGCTGCTGCTCGCGGCGCTCGCCGCCCCCGCGCCGACGGCTCTGTGTCGCGCGCAGACGCCGACGCGCCCCGCGAGGCAGCAGGGCGCGCGCGCGGCTTCTGCTTCGGCGGCTTCGGCGGCCGTGGACGAGGGCGTCGCGGCGCTCGACCGCGGCGACCTGGACGCGGCGCGCGCCGCCTTCGACAAGGCCCTCGCCCTGAACCCGAGGGACGCGGACGCGCACCGCTACCTCGGGCTGCTCGCAGACCGCGCCGGCGACCTTCAAGGGGCCGCGCGCCACTTCGCGGAGGCCGCGCGCCTGGCGCCCACCTCCGCGCCCGCGCGTAACAACTACGGCGTGATCCTTTTGCGGCTGGGCCGCGCACGCGAGGCCGCCGCCGAGTTCGAGGCTTCTCTGCGCGCCGACCCGCAACAACCGAACGCGCTCGTCAACCTCGCGCAGATTCGCTTCGAGTCCGGCAAGGCCGAAGACCTGCGCGCGGCCGAAGACCTCTTCGCGCGGGCCGACCGCATCGAGCCCGACGCACAGATCGCGCGCGCCCTGACCGTCATCGCGCTCCGCCGCGGCGACAAGGCGGCCGCGGCCGCACACTACCAGGCTTACGCCGAGCGCGTCGCGGCGGGCGGCGCCACTTCGGCCGAAGACGCACGCGCACGCGCCGAACTCGGCGCCGCGCTCTTTGAAGCGGGACTCCTGAAGGAGGCGGAGGTCGAGTCGGCTGCGGCCGCCCAACTCAGCCCTTCCGACGCCGCGTTGGTCATGCAGCTGGCGCGCGTCCAGCTCGCGGGCAAGGACATCCGCGGCGCGGGCCGTTCGCTCGAATCGGCGGTGGCGCGCGGGGTCGAGTCGGCGCCGCTCTACGCGCTCCTCGCGGACGTGTACGAACAGGCCGGCCACCCGGAGAACGCCATCCCGGCGATGCGCCTCGCCATCCAGCTCGACCCGCGTTCGGAGAAGTACCGCTTCGCCTACGGCGTCCTGCTGACGGACGCCTACGCGCCGGCCGCGGCCGTCATCAGGCTCGGAGAGGCTTTGAAAGAGTTCCCCGACTCGCCGCGCCTCTGGTTCGCGCTCGGGCTCGCGCACTTCAAACAGGGGAGGGACGACGACGCGGCGCGCGCGTTCGGCCGCGCGGCCGGGCTCGACCCGAAGTTCGCGCCGGCCTACGCCTACCTCGGCCTGCTGGGCGTGCGGAAGGGTGACGTGGCGGGGGCGGTGGCGCTCTACGAGAAGGCGCTCGGGGCCGACCCGCAGCTCTCTGTCCTGCACTACCTTCTGGCCGAGGCGCTGCTCCAGCAGCCGGACGCGGACGCGGCGCGCGTCGAGTCCCACCTGAAGCGGGCCGCCGAACTGGACGCGACCTTCAGCGCCCCCCGCCTCTCGCTCGCCAAGCTCTACATACGTGGCGAGCGCTGGGCGGACGCGGTCGCCGAACTTGAGAAGGTGACGGCGCTCGAGCCGGACTCGGCCGACGCCTACTACCAGCTCGGCCGGGCCTACGTCCGGCTCAAGCGCACGGCCGAGGCGCAGGCGGCCGTCGAGACTTTCAAGCGGCTGAACGAGACCAAGAAGAAGCAGGACGAGGACGAGATGCGGGAGGTCGTCCGACGGCTCGGCAACGTCCGCTTCTGAACGAGGAGAGGCGCGGGGGGTTTATGAGAGGAAGCCTGACGTTCGGCGTGCGTGCGCTCGCGTCCGCCTTGATGCTCTGCGCGGCGTGCCTCGCGGCCGCCGGCCAGCAGCAGCCCGCGCCGGCGCAGGGGGCGCAGCCCGCCGTCGATGAGTGGAGGGACGACTTCGACGGCGACAAGCTCGACGAGACGAAGTGGGAGCGTTACACGTTCGAGGGCGGCGGCGGCAAGGCCGAGGTGAAGGAGAAGCAGCTACGCTTGCGCGGCGGCGAGGGCTCGCGCTCCGGCGTGCGCAGCCGTCAGTCGTTCGGCGGCGAACGCTTCCTCGTCCAGGCGCAGCTCACGAAGGTCGGCGAGCGCGCCCCCGACTCCGGGGAGCAGGGGATGCAGGCGGGGACGGGCATCCTCACCGTGCTCTTCGGCGGGAGCACCTCGAACCGCGTCGAGTGGCTGCTGCGCAGCGACGGCATCTTCGAGGCGTGGCTGAGCGTTGACGGCCGGATGGAGCGCATCGACAACCGCCAGCTGGCGACGAAGGCGAAGTCTCTGTGGCTCGGCATCGGGCGGCGCGGCGACCAGATATTTTTCATGGTCAACGACAAGGTCGCGCTCGAACACACCGCGCGCGGCCTGCCGTCGAACTTCAAGGTGATGCTCTACGGGTTCGGCACCACGGAGAACAGTTGGGACGCGATCAGCGTCCAGACGCTGAAGCAGCAGTGAAGGCGAAACCGACAAGGGGCGCGTGTAAGCACATGACAAAGGTTGGGAGGCGAGAGTTCGTCGGCGGGGCGGCCGCGGCGGGCGTGGCCCTGGCGGCGGCGGGCACGCGCGGGCTGGCGGCGCGTGCGGCGCGCGCGGCCGACGCGCGCGTCGAGGTGCTCGTCGGCGAAGAGATCGGCACCATCAGCCAGGACATCTACGGCCACTTCGCCGAGCACCTGGGCGGCGTCATCTACGACGGCATCTGGGTCGGCGAGAACTCCAAAGTCCCGAACACGGGCGGCATCCGCACCGCGCTCGTCGAGGCTTTGAAGCGCATCCGGGCGCCGGTCATCCGCTGGCCCGGCGGCTGCTTCGCCGACAGCTACGACTGGCGCGACGGCACGGGCCCGCGCGAACAGCGCCCGCGCCGCACGAACTTCTGGGTGGACGCGCCCGAGTGGCCCGACGGCGCGCCGAAGGAGGGGCCGGGGAGGTACGAGCCGAACCACTTCGGCACGAACGAATTCCTGCGCTTCTGCCAGCTCGCGGGCGCCGAAGGATACCTCGCCGCCAACGTGCGCGGACTCGGCGCGCAGAGCTTCTACGAGTGGGTCGAGTACGTCAACTCGCCGGCCGGCACGACCACCGGCGCCGAGAGGCGCGCCACCGGGCCACTCGGGAGCCGCGACCCTTACAAGGTTCGCTTCTGGGGCGTCGGCAACGAGTCCTGGGGCTGCGGCGGGAACCTCACGCCCGAGGAGTACGCGATGGAGTACCGCCGGTTCACGGCGGCCGTCCCGCGCTACGGCGTTGACCTCCGGTTCATCGCCTCGGGCGCCAACGTGGACGACTTCAACTGGACGCGCGGCTTCTTCTCGAAGACGGCCGAGAAGGGGCCGTTCCTCTTCGGCGGCATCTATGGCTTCGGCCTGCACCACTACGCCTGGAACGTCTCGCAGGGGCGCACCAACGACTGGTTCGCGGGCAAGGGCGACGCGCTGAAGTACGACGAGGGCGAGTACTACGAGCTTCTGCGCGAAGCCGACCGCATGGAGTCGCTCATCAACGAGCACTGGACGATCATGGGGCAATACGACCGCCAGCACCGCGTCAAGCTGGTGGTGGACGAGTGGGGCGCGTGGTACCGGAAGGGGTCGGAGGTTGACCCGACGCACCTGTTGGGTCAGCAGTCCACGATGCGGGACGCGCTGCTCGCGGGGCTCACGCTCGACACCTTCAACCGCCACGCCGACAAGGTGGCGATGGCGAACTGCGCGCAGCTCGTCAACTGCCTCCACTCGCTCTTCCTCGCGCACGAAGAGAACTTCATCGTGACGCCGACCTTCCACGTCTTCGAGATGTTCGTCCCGCACATGGGGGCGAAGGCGGTGCGCGCGCTCTTCAGCGCGCCCGAGGTGCGCTGGACGCGCGCGGGCAAGCCGGCTGAGTTCTGGGGCCTCTCGGGCTCCGCGTCCGTCAACGAGAGGCAGTTGACGCTGACCGTGACGAACCCGCACCTGACGGAGGCGCGCGAGGCGGAGGTAGCAATCAGGGGCGCGCGCGTCACCGCGGCGCGCGCGCGCGTGCTCGCCGAGCGGGACGTGCACGCGCACAACACCTTCGCGAGCCCGCGCGAGGTCGAGCCGCACGACGAGACGGTCAACGCGCCGGGGGGCGGCCTCTTCGTCTACCGCTTCGCGCCCGCCTCCGTGACGCGCCTGTCGATTACGCTGGGGTAAGGGGATTTAGAGCTATGGTCTGGGAAGAGCGCTGGCACCCGCTGCGGGAGGAGTGGGTCATCGTCGCCGCCCACCGGCAGAACCGGCCGTGGTCGGGCGGCACCGTCGAGCATACGGGCGAAGAGGAGCCCGCCTACGTCCCCGACTGCTACCTCTGCCCCGGCAACCTGCGCGTCGGCGGCGAGCGGAATCCCGACTACGCCTCCACCTTCGTCTTCGACAACGACATGCCCTGCGCCTCGCCCGACGCCCCGCGCGACCTTGAGAAGCCGCCGGGGATTTACCGCAACATGCCGGCCGAGGGGTTGGCGCGGGTCGTCTGCTACAGCCCGAACCACTCGCTGACCCTCGCCGAGCTGGAAGTCCCGCAGGTGGACGAACTCCTCGCGGTCTGGCAGGGGCAGTACAGAAAGCTGGGCACCCGGCCCGAGGTCAAGCACGTGCTGATCTTCGAGAACAAGGGGGAGGCCGTCGGGGTGTCGAACCCGCACCCGCACTGCCAGATTTACGCCACCAACTTCGTCTTCAAGACGATTGAGACCGAGGCCCGGGTCTCGCAGAGGCATTTGGCGGAGACCGGGCGCGTGCTCTTCCAGGACATCCTCGCGGCGGAGCGGGAGGACGGGCGCCGGATCGTCTACGAGAACGAACGCGCCATCGCCTTCCTGCCCTACTTCGCGCGCTACGCGTATGAAGTCTACGTCGCGCCGAAGCAGACCCGCCCGTCAATCGCGGCCTTAACTGACGAAGAGCGGCGGGACTTCGCCGAGGCGCTGCGGGCGGTGCTCATCAAGTTCGACAACCTGTGGCGGGTACCGTTCCCCTACGTGATGCCTTTGCACCAGGCGCCGACCGACGGGGGCGACTACCGGGGCTTCCACTTCCACGTCGAGTTCCACCCGCCGCTGCGGCGGCCGAACCTCTTGAAGTACCTGGCGGGGCCGGAGATCGGCGGGGGCAACTTCCTCTCCGACACCTCGCCCGAGGAGAAGGCCGCCGAGCTTCAGGCCGCCGCGGACGTGCATTACAAGAAGGCTCGTTGATGTCACACGAAAGGACGTTTGACGGAAGCGTCTCATGAAGCTACTCGGGATTGACGTTGGGACGGGCGGGAGCCGCGCCCTCGTGGTTGACGAACAGGGTCGCGTGGTCGCCTCCGCGACCGTGGAGCACGAGCCGTTCGCCTCGCCGCAGACGGGCTGGGCCGAGCAGGACGCGCACGACTGGTGGCGCGCGAGCGAGTCGGCCGTGCGCGAAGTTCTTCAAGCAGACGGCGTGCGCGCCGAGGATGTCGCCTGCGTCGGCCTCACGGGGCAGATGCACGGCGCGGTGCTGCTCGACGAAAGGGACGAGCCCCTGCGCCCGTCCATCATCTGGTGCGACGTGCGCACGCACGAGCAGTGTCGCGCTTTGACCGAGCAGGTCGGCGCCGAGCGGCTGATTCAGCTCGTGTCGAACCCCGCGCTCGAAGGCTTCACCTTGCCGAAGATGCTCTGGGTGCGCGAGCGCGAGCCGGAGGTTTGGGCGCGCGTGCGCGCGGTGCTGCTGCCGAAGGATTACGTGAGGCTCAGGCTGACGGGCGAGAAGGCGACCGACGTGGCCGACGCGTCGGGCACGCTCCTCTTCGATGTGACGCACCGGAAGTGGTCGGACGAGATGCTGGAACTCGCGGGGCTCGACCGCGGCCTGCTCCCGCGCGCGTACGAGTCAACGGAGGTGACGGGGCGCGTCTCGGCCGAAGGCGCGCGGGCGACGGGCCTGCGCGAGGGGACGCCGGTCGTCGCGGGCGCGGGCGACCAGGCGGCGGGCGCGGTCGGCATGGGCATCGTCCGGCCGGGCGCCGTGAGCGCGACCATCGGCACCTCCGGCGTCGTCTTCGCCGCGACCGACCGGCCGGCGCTCGACCCTCGGGGTAGAGTCCACACCTTCTGCCACGCGGTGCCCGGGCGCTGGCACGTCATGGGCGTGACGCAGGGCGCGGGTCTCTCCTTGCGCTGGTTCCGTGACCAGTTCGGCGCGGGCGCGGACGACGGGCGCGACCCTTACGAGCGTCTGAGCGAGGAGGCCGCGACGGCGCCGCCGGGCGCGGACGGCGTGCTGTGGGCGCCGTACCTGATGGGCGAGCGCACGCCGCACCTCGACCCGCACGCGCGCGCCGCGCTGCTGGGACTGAACGCGAGCCACAAGCGCGCGCACGTCGTCCGCGCCATCCTCGAAGGCGTCGCGTTCAGCTTGAGGGACACGTTCACCATCTTCAAGGAGATGGGCGTCCCGGTCGAGTCGGTACGGCTCGGCGGCGGCGGCGCGCGCTCGAAGGTGTGGCGGCAGATACAGGCGGACGTGTACGGGCGCGAGGTCGAGCTGGTCGAGGCCGACGAGGGCGCGGCCTACGGCGCGGCGCTGCTCGCGGGGGTGGGCGGCGGCGCCTGGGAGACGGTTGACGACGCGTGCGCCGCCGCGGTGCGCGTGCGCGAGCGGACGCCGCCGGACGCCGAAGGCAAGCGCGTCATGGACGAGCGTTATAAAATCTTCAGGGCAATCTACCCGGCGCTGCGCCGCATCGCCGAGGCGTCGGCCGGAGACTGACAAGGAGAAAGGGAGATTCAGACGATGGGAGAAGAGAAGTATACTCCGCGGCCCGAGCACAAGTTCACCTTCGGCCTCTGGACGGTCGGCAACCGCGGCCGCGACCCGTTCGGCGACGCCGTCCGCCCCAGTCTACCGCCCAACGACGCGGCCAAGCTTCTGGGCGAGGTCGGGGCGTGGGGCGTCAACTTCCACGACAACGATCTGGTGCCGATTGACGCTAGTGCGTCGGAGCGCGACCGCATCGTCCGGGAGTTCCGCGCCGCCTGCGAGGCGGCCGGCCTCCTCGTCCCGATGGCGACCGTCAACCTCTTCTACGAGCCGGTCTTCAGGGATGGGGCGTTCACGGCCAACGACGCCCGCGTCCGTTCTTATGCGCTACAGAAGACGATGCGTGCGATGGACTTGGGCGCGGAGTTCGGCGCCAAGGTCTTCGTCTTGTGGGGCGGCAGGGAGGGGGTGGAGACGGACTCGTGCCGCCGGGCCGACGAGGGGGTGAAGCGGCTGCGGGAGGCGCTGAACTACCTCTGTGAATACTCGATTGACCAGGGGTATGACTACCGCTTCGCCCTGGAGGCCAAGCCGAACGAGCCGCGGGCCGACATCTACATGCCGACGACGGGCGCCTACCTGGGGCTGATCCCCACCTTAGACCACCCCGAGCTCGTCGGCGTCAACCCGGAGGTGGCGCACGAGCACATGGCGGGGCTCAACATGACGCACGCGGTGGCGCAGGCGTGGGAGGCGGGCAAGCTCTTCCACATCGACCTCAACGACCAGGTGCCGGGCCGCTACGACCAGGACTTGCGGTTCGGGTCGGCGAACCCGAAGGCGGCCTTCTGGCTGGTGAAGTTCCTGGAGGACGTGGGGTACGAGGGGCCGCGGGCCTTCGACGCGCACGCCTACCGGACGGAGGATTACGAGGGGGTGAAGGAGTTCGCCCGGGGGTGCATGCGCACCTACCTCGTGCTGAAGGAGAAGGGGGAGCGGTGGAGCCGCGACCCGGAGATTAAAGCCCTCCTCTCGGAGATCGCGGCGCCGGACGGCAACGGGGGCGGCGGGGGGGCGAAGTTCGAGAAGGGCAAGGCGGCCGAACTCCTGTCGCAGAGTTTCGACCGGGCGGAGTTGTCCTCGAAGGGCTTGCAGTACGAGCGGCTCGACCAGCTCACCATCGACATCCTCCTCGGCGTGCGTTGAGAGGATGCCGTCCTGCCCGGTTAAGAAGAATCATTGAACGATAAGAGCGGAGGTCTCGAATTTATGTCAGCAGTCCGAAGAGGCGCGCTGGTCTTCATCACCCTTCTACTCTGCCACGCCGCCGCCGCGGCGCAGGCGCAGAGGTGGTCGGAGCAGAAGGCGCGCGAGTGGTATCAAAGGCAGCCCTGGCTGGTCGGCAGCAACTACGCCCCGGCGTACGCCATCAACCAGTTGGAGATGTGGCAGGCCGACAGCTTCGACCCGAAGCGCATCGACACGGAGCTCGGCTGGGCCGAAGGCATCGGCATGAACACGATGCGCGTCTTCCTGCACGACCTGCTGTGGCAGCAGGACGCGGAGGGTTTCAAGCGCCGCCTCGACGAGTTCCTGCGCATCGCGCAGCGCCACCACATCAGGCCGGTGCTCGTCCTCTTCGACTCGGTCTGGGATCCCGACCCCAAGCTCGGCAAGCAGCGCGCGCCAAGGCCCGGCGTCCACAACTCCGGCTGGGTGCAGGGGCCGGGCCGCGCGGCGCTGCAAGACCCTTCGCAGCAGGCCCGGCTCGAAGCCTACGTCAAGGGCGTGGTCGGGGCGTTCGCGAAGGACGAGCGCGTCCTCGCCTGGGACATCTGGAACGAGCCGGACAACACCAACGGCGGCAGCTACGGCGAGCTTGAGCCGAAGAACAAGGTCGAGCTGGTGCTGGCACTCCTGCCGAAGGCTTTCGCGTGGGCGCGCGCGGCCGGGGCGACGCAGCCCCTGACCTCCGGCGTCTGGAAGGGCGACTGGTCGAGCCCGGAGAAGATGACCGAGATGGATCGCACGCAGATCGAACTCTCGGACGTCATCTCCTTCCACAACTACGACTCGCCGACCGAGCTTGAGCGGCGCATCAACTGGCTCACGCGCTACAACCGCCCGCTCATCTGCACGGAGTACATGGCGCGCGGCAACGGCAGCTTCTTCATGGGCTCTTTGCCGGTCTTCAAGAAGTACGGCATCGCCGCCATCAACTGGGGGCTGGTGCAGGGCAAGACGCAGACGAACCTGCCCTGGGACTCCTGGCAGCGCCCCTACACCGACCGCGAGCCGTCCATCTGGTTCCACGAGGTCTTCCGCAACGACGGCACGCCCTACATCCCCGAAGAGGCGCAGTACATCAAGCGCGTGATCGCCGAGGCGAAGGCGGGGGCCGCCCGCGCCGCGCGCCCTTAGACGTGGGACAGAGCTGATTCGTCCGGGGGTTTAAGACAGATGAGAACGTTTCGTGCCGACCGGGGCTTTTCGTCGAGGCTTCTGACGCTCGTCTGCCTGTGCGCGCTCGTCTGCGCGCAGGCCGCGCCCGCCGCCGCGCGTGCGCGCAGCGTCACGGTGCAGTTGGACAGGCCGGGCGCGGCCGTCCCCAGGACGCTCTTCGGTCTCTTCTTCGAGGACATCAACTTCGCCGCCGACGGCGGGCTCTACCCCGAGCGCGTGAAGAACCGCTCGTTCGAATTCCCGGAGCCCTTGATGGGCTGGAAGCAGCTCGCCCCCGGCGGCTCGAAGGGGACGCTCCAAATCTACGACCTGAGCACCGAGGGGGACGTGCCGAACTCGCACTACCTCCGCATCAAGGTTGACGAGCCGGGGCAGGGCTTCGGCCTCTCGAACGAGGGCTTCCGCGGCGTGGGCGTCGAGAAGGGCAAGGAGTACAACTTCTCCGTCATGGCGCGCGCCGCCGCGGGCGTGCCCGCCGCGTTGCGCGTCGAGGTGGTTGACGCGCAGGGGCACTCGCTGGGTCAGGCGAAGGTCTCGGGCTTCACGCCGCAGTGGAAGAAGTACAGCGCGACCTTGCGCGCGACCGGCACGGAGTCGAAGGCGCGACTCAACCTGCTCGTGGACGGCGCGGGCGCGCTCGACGTTGACCTCGTCTCCCTCTTCCCGAAGGAGACCTGGGCGAACCGTCCGAACGGCCTGCGCCCCGACCTCGTCAAGCTCCTCAAGGAGATGAACCCCGGCTTCCTGCGCTTCCCCGGCGGCTGCATCGTCGAGGGGCGCTACCTCGAACAGCGCTATCAGTGGAAGACGACCGTCGGCGCGCCCGAAGAGCGCAAGCTCATCGTCAACCGCTGGAACACAGAGTTCCGCCACCGCCTGACGCCCGACTACTACCAGTCCTTCGGCCTCGGCTACTACGAATACTTCCAGCTCGCCGAGGACATCGGCGCCGAGCCTTTGCCCATCATGAACTGCGGCATGGCCTGCCAGTTCAACTCGGGCGAGCTGGCGCCGTTGGAAGACATCAACCACTACATCCAGGACGCGCTCGACCTCGTCGAGTTCGCCAACGGCCCCGCGGCGAGCAAGTGGGGGCGCGTGCGCGCGCAGATGGGACACCCGGCGCCCTTCCGCCTCAAGATGATCGGCGTCGGCAACGAGCAGTGGGGGCCGCAGTACATCGAGCGCTACAAGGCGTTTGCCAAAGTGCTCAAGGCGAAGCACCCGGAGATCACGCTCGTCTCCGCCGCCGGCCCCTTCCCCGAGGGCAAGGAGTTCGACTTCCTCTGGGGCCAACTGCGCCAGCTCAACGCCGAGCTGGTTGACGAGCACTACTACAAGCCGCCGCAGTGGTTCCGCGAGAACGTCGGCCGCTACGACGAGTACCCCAGAGTCGGCCCGAAGGTCTTCGCCGGCGAGTACGCCGCGCAGTCGGTCGGCATCGCCAGCCCCGACAACAAGAACAACTGGGAGTGCGCGCTCTCCGAGGCCGCCTTCGTCACCGGATTGGAGCGCAACGCCGACGTGGTGCGGATGTCTTCCTACGCGCCGCTCTTCGGCCACGTGGATGCTTGGCAGTGGACGCCCAACCTCATCTGGTTCGACAACCTGCGCTCCTACGGCACGCCCGACTACTACGTCCAGAAACTCTTCAGCACGAACAAGGGCACGCGCCTGCTGCCCGTGCTCCTCGACGGCTCGCCGAAGAACGGCCGCGAAGGGCTCTACGCCTCCGCGTCTTTGGACGAGCCCGCCGGCGAAGTGATTCTGAAGCTGGTCAACACCGACTCGGCGCAGAAGGAGGTCAGCATCAACCTCGCGGGCGCGACGGGCGTCAGAGGCGGGCGGGCGCTCGTGCTCTCCAGCACCGACCTCAAGGCCGAGAACAGCCTGGACGAGCCGACGCGTGTCAGCCCGGTCGAGAAGCAGCTATCGGCGGCGTCCGGTGATTTCACCTACACGCTCGCGCCCGACTCTCTGACGGTGCTGCGCGTCAAGACTCTCAGGTGAGCATGAACCGTCTGTCGCTCGCGGCCCTCTGCGTCTCGCTCTGCGTCGCGCCCGCGCTCCGTGTCGAGGCGCAGACGGCGGTGCAGTCTGCCGCGCGCGAGGCGAGCATCCGCATCGACGCAAGTCAGGTTGAGAACCGCATCAGTCCCCTGCTCTACGGCCAGTTCCTCGAATTCATGTACGAGGGGATGAAGTTCGGCCTGCACGCGGAGCTTTTGCGCGACCGCGGCTTTGAAGAAGAACCGAACGCGCTGGGCTTGCCTCGACATTGGGAGCGCTACCCCGACGACCGCAACGACGACTACGGCCTCTCCTTCCAGTGGGACGACTCCACACACTACCCCCCGCGTAGAGACATAAAAATCGAGACGGGCGAGAAGCCCGCGCCCGAGCACTCGTTGCGCGTGGAGTCGGGCGACGGGGTCATCGCGCGCCACGGCTTCTACCAGCCGCGCGTGCCCGTGCGCGCAGGGGCCGAGTACCGCGGCTCACTCTGGATGAAGACCGAAGGCTACACGGGCGCCGTCCGCGTCGCGCTCGAATCGGACGTGAACCTCGGCGAGGTGTACGCCGAAACGTCGGTCGGCAACGTCTCCGGCGACTGGCGCAGGTACGAGTTCACCCTGCGGCCCGCCAGGACCGACCCCCTCGCGCGCCTGTGCGTGCTCTTCGAAAGCCGCGGCCGCGTGTGGGTCGATCAGGTCTCCCTGATGCCCGCGGACGCGGCGCCGGGCGGCGTCCGCCGAGATGTCTTTGAGAAGATTAAGGACGTGAGGCCCGCCTTCATCCGCTGGCCGGGCGGCAACGTCGCGCAGGACTACCGCTGGCTGTGGGCGGTCGGCCCCCGCGACGAGCGCTTCACCTGGGTCAACCTCTCCTGGAAGAACGAGCCCGAGCCGAGCGACTTCGGCACCGACGAGTACGTCGCCTTCGCGCGCGCCGCGGGCGCCGAGCCCTCCATCACCGTCAACGTCGAGGGGCGCGGCGCCACGGCCGAGGAGGCCGCGGCGTGGGTCGAATACTGCAACGGCGCGGCCACGACGAAGTACGGCGCGATGCGCGCGGCGAACGGCCACCCCGAGCCCTTCGGCGTGAAGTTGTGGGAGGTCGGGAACGAAATCTGGGGCGACTGGGTGCGCGGCCACTCGGACGCCGCGACCTACGCGCGCAACCTGCTCACTTACGCCCGCGCCATGCGCGCCGTAGACCCGACGATTAAACTCATCGCCGTCGGCGACAACGACATGCGCTGGAACCGCACGGTACTCGCCGCGGCCGGGCGCGAGATAGACTACCTCGCCATCCACCACTACTACGGAAGCCGCGAGTCGGCCGGCGACCCTTCGAACATTTTGGCGCGTCCGCTCCACTACGAACGCTTCTACGCGCAGGTCGGGCTCGCGTTGAGGGAGCTGGTGCCGGGCCGCCGCGTTCAACTGGCAATCAACGAGTGGGGGTTAGACCTGCCCTTAGAGCGCCAGTACTCGATGGAGTCGGCGCTCTACGGCGCGCGCCTCCTGAACGTCTTCGAGCGCGCGGGCGACCTCGTCGGGATGAGCGCCGTCTCCGACCTCGTCAACGGCTGGCCGGGAGGCATCATCCAGGCCGGCCGCCACGGGCTCTTCGTCTCGCCGCTCTACCTCGTCAACCAACTCTACGCCGAGCACCGCGGCGACGCGCGCCTCGCCGCGGAAGTCACCTCGCCCACGTTCGACACGAGCCGCGAAGGCAAGGGCGTGCCCGTCCTCGACGTGTCGGTGAGCCGCACGGCCGACCGGCGGAGGATTTACGTCAAGGCCGTGAACACCGACACGCGTGCGGCGCTCCCGACGAGGGTGTCGGTCGAAGGCGTCGGCGTGGTCGAGCGCGCCGAGATGCAGGTCGTGACGGCGGGCTCGTTGAATGATTCGAACGACTTCACAAGGCCGGACGCGGTCTCCGTCAGGACGGAGCCGTTGCGCGCGGGCAAGAGCTTCACGGTCACGCTCCCCAAACACTCCGTCGCGGTCATCACCCTCGAAGTGAAGTGACGCGCGCGGGTCTACTCAAGTGAAATTCGCTTCAGGTTTAATGAATCTCCGGCTCGGGCACGTCGGGGCCGGCGTGTAGAAAGTCGAAGTCGCAGCCGCGGTCGGCCTGCGTCACGTGCTCCGCGAAGAGCGCGACGTAGCCCCGCCCCGCGCGCCGCCCGGGCGGCCTCCACGACTCGCGCCTGCGCGCCAGCTCCTCGTCGCTCACGTGCAGGTGTAGCCTCCGCGCTTCGACGTCAAGCTCTATCAGGTCGCCGTCGCGCACGAAGGCGAGCGGCCCGCCGACGTAAGACTCCGGCGAGACGTGCAGGACGCAGGCGCCGTAAGAAGTCCCGCTCATCCGCGCGTCGGAGACCCTGAGCATGTCGCGCACGCCCCGTTCGAGGAGCTTCTTCGGAATCGGGAGCATCCCCCACTCCGGCATCCCCGGCCCGCCGAGCGGCCCCGCGTTGCGGAGCACGAGCACGGAGTCCTCGTCCACCTCAAGGTCTTCGTCGTCAATCCTCGCGGCCATGTCGTTGTAGTCTTCGAAGACCACGGCCGGCCCCTTGTGCCGGAGCAGGCGCCGCTCGGCCGCGCTCGCCTTGACGACCGCGCCGTTCGGCGCGAGGTTGCCGAAGAGGATCGCCGTCCCGCCCTCGGCGGCGAGCGGCTCGTCGGGCGGGCGAATCACCTCCGCGTTGCAGACCTTCGCGCCCTCGATGTTCTCGCCGATTGTTTGCCCCGACACTGTTACGCAGTCGAGGTGCAGCAGGTCGGTTATTTGAGAGAGCAGCGCCCTCAGACCTCCCGCGTAATAAAAATCTTCCATCAGGAACTCGCCCGACGGCCTGACGTTGGCGAGCACGGGCGTGCGGCGCGAGAGGCGGTCGAAGTCCCTCAGCTCGACCTTGACGCCCGCCCGGCCGGCGAGCGCGATGAGGTGGATGATGGCGTTCGTCGAGCCGCCGAGGGCGAGCGCCGTCGTGATCGCGTTCTCGAACGACTCCGCCGAAAGGATGTCGGACGGCTTCAAGTCTTCCCAGACCATCTCGACCGCGCGCCGCCCGCACTCGGTCGCCATCCTCTGGTGGCTCGCGTCCACCGCCGGGATGGAAGAGGCGCCGGGGAGCGTGAGCCCTAAACTCTCGGCGACCGCCGTCATCGTCGAGGCCGTGCCCATCGTCATGCAGTGTCCCGGCGAGCGCGCGATGCCGTCCTCCATCTCGGCCCACTCGGCCTCCGTGATATTGCCCGCGCACCTCTCGGCCCAGAACTTCCAAACGTCGCTGCCGCTCCCCAGGGGCTGCCCGTTCAGGTTGCCGCGCAGCATCGGCCCCGCCGGCAGGTAGACGGCGGGCAGGTTCATGCTGATGGCGCCCATCAAGAGCCCCGGCGTCGTCTTGTCGCACCCGCCGAGCAGCACCGCGCCGTCTATCGGCTGGCTGCGCAGAAGCTCCTCGACCTCCATCGCGAGCAGGTTGCGGTAGAGCATCGGGCTCGGCTTCATGTAGGTCTCGGAGATCGAGAGCGCCGGCAGCTCGACGGGGAAGCCGCCCGCCTGCCAGACGCCGCGCTTGACCTCCTCGGCCCGCTGGCGGAAGTGGCTGTGGCACGGGTTCAGATCGCTCCACGTGTTGACGACCGCCACCACGGGCTTGCCCGCATAGTCCTCCGGCGCGAGCCCCATCTGCTTGAGGCGCGAGCGGTGGCCGAACGAGCGCAGGTCGTCGCGCCCGAACCAGCGGCGGCTGCGGAGGTCTTCTGGATTCTTCTTTCGTTTACTCGTCGCGTCCATCAGGTGCGCGTGTCCTCGTCCAGGAGCGTTTCGGCGACGGGCTTGAGCTGTTCGAGTTGCGTCGCGGAGAGCGCGGAGAGGTAGGGCGGGACAGGCCCCGTCTCTGCCAGCCCGGCGGCGGCCGCCGCGTGGTGCAAGACTCTGGCCGGCCCCCACGCGTCGCGCAGGTCTTCGAGCGGGATGAACTTTGCTCGCAGCTCCTCCGCCTTTTCGTAATCACCTTCGGCACAAGCCTGGAAGAGTTGCGCGCTCAATCGCGGCGCGAGGCAGCCCGAGCCGGTGGTGAAGCCGGGCAGCTTCCAGTCGCGCATGTGAACTATCGCCGGGCGCTCGCCGATGCCGCTGACGACGCGACCACGTTCGACGCGTGCGAGCAGATGTTCGAGGTAAGGGTCGCGCGCGGGGTCTTGCCGCACGACGGCATACTTGATTGCCACACACACCTCGTCATCTACCAAACGGGCAACGGCGTCGAGCCCCGCTTCATGATCGCCGCCGAAGTTCGATTCGTCCTTGACGTAAAGAATCAGAGGCATCCCGGCCGCGTCCGAGGCTTCACGATACCCGCGCTCAAGGCCCGCCGCGTCGCGCGGGTCTGCGCACGGGAGCATCATCGCGCAAGGGAATTTATACCGGCGGAGCAGCCGCGCCTGATCCAACGCGCGGCCGTAAGAAGGGCCGAGGCTCGGGATCGCCCAGAGGTCTCCCTCGAACCCGCTCAGCCATTCGAGCAGTTGTTCGTACTCCGCAAGGGTCAGGTGATAGAGGAAGGCGTTGCCGCCGTAGAGGAAGCGCGTCATCCCGCGCCCCTGCATGTGGCGGACGAGCCGGCCGCTCTGCTCGAAGTCGAACGCGCGTCCCGCGTCCGGCCGGCGCGCGAGCGGCGGGACGGGGAAGACTCCCCTCAAGTCCTCTGCGGTGACGGGCGTGGTTTTCATTCCGTTTGAAACGTGGAAGGGACGAAATATACCCGACGAATCAGACCAATCTCATTGTATCATTGGCGCGCTCAAGGGGACTCACCAAGCCTTCACCAGACCGAAACCACCCTCACCCGGAAGTCACCAAAGAACCGTCGCGCGAGGAGAAGAGTTGAACAGAACAAGCACGAACCTTGAGCAGTCCGCGAAGGTCGGCCGGCGCTCCTTCGTCGCCGCCACGCTCCTGGTCGGCGCGGCGACGGCCGCGCTCGGCCAGGCGCGCGACTACGGTCAGAACGCGCCGCCCGTCCGCTACCCAGACCCCGACATCGTCGTCCTCGACCCGCGCTTCGCCAGGTACAAGATCGGCAACACCTCCATCCAACGCCTCCACACGGGAATGCTCTGGGCCGAAGGGCCGGCCTGGAACGGCGCGGGCCGCTTTTTAGTTTGGAGCGACATCCCGAACAACGTCGTCCACCGGAGGCTCGAAGAGGACGGGCACGTCAGCGCGTTCCGCAGCCCCTCGAACAACGCCAACGGCAACACGTTCGACTGGGAGGGGCGCCACCTCGCCTGCGAGCACGGCGGGCGCCGCGTCGTCCGCTACGAGCACGACGGGAGCGTGACCGTGCTCGCCGACAAGTGGCAGGGCAAGCCCTTCAACGCGCCCAACGACCTCGTCGTTCACCCCGACGGCGGCGTCTGGTTCACAGACCCCGGCTACGGGAGCATGGGCAACTACGAAGGCAACAAGGGCGACCTCCTCATCAAGGAGGCCGTCTACCGTATCGACCCGAAGACGACGAAGGTCGAGCTGGTCACCGACGAGTTGTCGAAGCCGAACGGCGTCTGCTTCTCGCACGACTACAAGCGCCTCTTTGTGGTGGACTCGGGGGGTCGGGGCGGCATCCACGTCTGGGACTTGGTGGACGGCCGGACGATACGGAACGGGCGACAGTTCGCCTCGATGTCTTTGAAGACGAAAGGCGGCGAGTTGAACGGCGGCACGGACGGCGTGCGTGCGGACGTGGAAGGCAACATCTGGGCGAGCGCGGGCTGGGCGGGCGCGGGCTTCGACGGCGTCCACGTCTTCACGCCGGAGGGCGAGCGCATCGGCCAGATACTCCTGCCCGAGACGGCGAGCAACGTCTGCTTCGGCGGCCCGAAACGCAACCGCCTCTTCATCACCGCGAGCCAGTCGCTCTACGCCGTCTACGTCAACACGCAGGGCGCGCACATCGCTTGAAACAGTCCGAGCCTCAACTTCTGACGGGCGGGAGCACGGTCGGCGCGCGGGCGCGGCGGCGAGTGACGCGGCGGCTGATGCCGTACCTGTTCCTGCTCTACGTCATCGCGTACCTCGACCGCGTCAACGTCGGCTACGCCACGCTGGAGATGACGAAAGACCTCCGATTCACGCCCGAGGTCTACGGCTTCGGGGCGGGCGTCTTCTTCGTCGGCTACTTCCTGCTGGAGATTCCGGGCACCATCCTCGTCGAGCGTTGGAGCGCGCGCCGCTGGATCGCGCGCATCATGGTCACGTGGGGGCTGGTGGCGGCCCTCACCGGCTTCGTGCAGACGGCGACGCAGTTCTACTGGATACGTTTCCTGCTCGGGGTGGCGGAGGCCGGGTTCTTTCCGGGCGTGATCGTCTACCTCGGCCACTGGTTCCGCTACGAGGACAGGGCTCGGGCGCTCGCGCTGTTCGTGGCGGCGCAGTCCATCTCGAACATCGTCGGCGCGCCCTTGTCGGGGCTGGTGCTCGGCGTCAACTGGCTCGGGCTGGCGGGCTGGCGCTGGCTCTTCATCCTCGAAGGCGTGCCGGCCGTCCTCTTCGGCGTCGTCACGCTCTTCTACCTCACAGACCGGCCGCAGCACGCCGCCTGGCTGCCCAAAGACGAGCGCGACTGGCTCATCTCGGAGTTGGAGCGCGAGAGGCTCGCCAAGCAGGCGGCGCACCCGCAGCGCGTGCTGGACGCGCTGCGCCACCCGCAGGTGCTCCTGCTGACGCTGGCCTACTTCCTCATGGTCACCAGCGTCTACGGCTTCAACTTCTGGCTGCCGACGATCATCAAGAAGCTTTCGGGCTCTTCGAACCTCGTCGTGACTTCGGTCTCCGCGCTCCCATACTGCGTGGGCCTGCTCTCCGTGCTGCTCTTCGGCTGGTCGTCCGACCGGACTAAGGAGCGACGTTGGCACACGGCCGTCCCGATGCTCGTCGCGGGCGTCGGGCTCCTGCTGAGCGTCGCCGCGCGGGAGCAGACCGCGCTGGCCGTGTTGATGTTCTGCGTGGCGGCCGTCGGGCTCTACGGCTACCAGCCCGGCTTCTGGTCTCTGCCCACGAGCTTCCTGACGGGGACGGCGGCCGCGGCCACGGTCGGGCTCATCAACTCGGTCGGGAACCTCGGCGGCTTCGCCGGCCCGTACGTCGTCGGCTACCTGAGCCGGACGACGGGCTCCCTCTTCGCGGGCGTGCTCTACCTCTCGCTGTCGGCCCTGGCGGCGGCGGCGCTGATCCTCTTACTCCGCGCCACCAGGCGACACGACGCCGAGGCGCCTCTGCGATGACGGGCGGGCGCGACGAGGATGGGCGTCTTTACCGGCGGCTTGCAGTACGTCTAATATGCGTTAGATGCCTACGTCTTCAGCCTGACCCTTTGTTAGCGCGGGTAAGGTTAAGAGTATCTTCGGGACAAGAGGTCGTAAGTCCGCCAGGCGGTTTGAAGGCGCGTGCAGGACTAAGACCGCGATATTGAATTCAGGCAGGTTCTGCTGAAACGACAGGTTCCTATCCACCGTGATGAATGCGTCGAACTCCTTCTCCGCCAGCGTCAGGAGTGCGCCGTTCTTGATGCCCGCCCAGCCCATCTGCGGGACAGTCCTTACCTCGTGGCCCGCCAAGTCTCTCGCCAGCCGCCGGTCGATGCACTCGTCCAGAAGCAGCTTCACCTTAGGCCACCATCTTGACGATCTGCTCTTCGGCCTCTTCCAAGAACGCGATTACTTGCTCTCTGGTGACGGTGGGGAATCCATCCAAAAAATCATCGATGGACTCCCCGCCTTTGAGATAATCTAGCAGCGTCTGGACTGGCACTCTCGTCCGGGCGAAGACGGGCGTTCCCCCCATTACGTCCGGCGAAGCGGTGATGACAGGTTCCTTCATGGCGCTATGGTAGCGAAACGGCGTTATGCTAATCAAGGTCGGCACCTGACAGCAACATCGAAGTGCAACACTGATTAGGACTCGTTGAAGCAGTCGAGCGGCGTCCGGAAGCCGAGCCGCTTCCGGGGCGGCGGGCGAGATTGCTTCAGTTGACCGTCTCCTGCCCGTGCTAGAATACGGCAAAGGAGGATTACCCTGATGCGGCTCACATCTCTATGCGCGATCACTCTCGCGCTGTCACTGTGCGGCACCGCGGCGGCGCAGGTCGGCACCCTGGTCGTGCACGACACCGCGAACGACCCCTGCCAGAAATTCAAGATGCGCGTCCTCATGCCCGCCGACGTAGGCACTACGCCGCGCTCGGAGAGCCCGGTCGGCTCCCCTGACCCCGGGATAGTCTGGAATCCGTGCCGGGAGGACGCGATCCAACTCGCCGCCGCGCCAATCCTCGTGACGCCGGGCCAGGGCACGTTGCCGGCACTGCCGTCCTTCAAGCAACAACCACCCGCACCGAGGATTGAGCAGTCAAACTTTCCGGGCGTACAGCTACCGCCTGCCTTCGAGATGATGAGGCGGCACCGGTGACGCGCGACAGGTAGCGGCCGCGGGCGGCACGACCTGACAACGGCATGCACCCGACCCACAGGTCGTGAGCTTCAGCTCTTAACCACGCAGCGAGACCGGACGAATGGCAGTCACTTTGGAGTTTTCAAACAGGCTCTAAGTGATAAGAAAGACCGGAGGCGTTTTGTCTTCTCTTATCACTCATCACTTCCTCACTCCCTTCACCCCCTTCAGGTCGAGGCGGAAGAGGCCGCCGGGGCTGGCCTTCTCGTCGCCGAGCGCGCCGGTGACGTAGAGCTGATCCCTGCGCGGGCCGCCGAAGGCGACGTTGCTCGTGGTCAGATTCCCGGCCCCGTAGCGGCGCAGGATTTTGCCCGCGGGGCTGACGACCTGCACCTGCCGCATGCCGTAGTGCGCGACGTAGAGGTTGCCGTCGGCGTCGAGGCACATCCCGTCGGGCTCGTTGGCGATCTGCCCTTCCCCTTTCGCCGGCAGGTCGGCGAGGACGCGCCTCCGTCCGGCCTTGCCGGGCGCGACGAGGTCATAACTCAAAATGCGGTTGTGCTTGCTCTCGCCGACGAGGAGCGTCTTCCCGCCGGGGCGCAGGACGATGCCGTTCGGGAAGGCGAGCCCTTCGGCCACGAGATGCACCTTGCCCTTCGCGTCCACGTAGTGAACCGTGCCGATGGGGTTCTCGGCGCTTGAGCCGCCGGGGTCTGTGAAGTAGAAGCCGCCGCGCCCGTCGAGCGTCAGGTCGTTGGGCGCGCGCAGGGGCTTCCCCCCGTACTCGGAGGCGGCCTTGCCCATGATGCGCCCGGCGGCGTCGAGCCGGAGCACCGCGTGCTCCTTGCCGTCGCAGACGAGGTGCGTGCCGTCCGGCAGAATCTTGTGGCCGTTCGGCGCGGGCGTCCGCGCCCAAACCTTCGCCGCGCCGTCCGCGCCGACGCGGTAGATGATTCCGTTGTAAACGTCCGAGACGTAGACCGAGCCGTCTGCGCCGACGACCACGCCCTCTGTGTAGCCGGGCACCTCCGAGACCTTGACGGCCGCCACGCCGCTCTCCGCCGGCAGACTCCCGCCCGCCGCCGCGGCGAGGCCCAATGCAAATGCGATAAGAGCGTTCGTCATCATTCTCTTCTTTCGTCTGCTCAACTGCCCGGGCGGTTCGGGTCGGCGAAGTTTTACAGACTTAATTTTAGTAACCTCAAGTATGACACCGTGAGTTACGCCGCGCGGGCGGATGAATGGGCGAAACTTCCCCCTCACGAACGTCATGCGCACCCGGAGACCCGCCCGACCCGCCACCCCGAGGATCACATGAGAGCCAGAGCTTACCTTCCGTCTTTCCTGTCCCTGACGTGTCTCCTGAGCGCCTTCGCACCGTCGGCGCTCGCCCAGACGCCCCCGCGACACAACCTGATGCCCGTCCCGGCCTCCTTGAGCTTCCGAGAGGGCCGGCTCCCCGTCACGAAGTCCTTCACGGTCGCAGCGCGCGGGCACGTGGACGACCGCCTGCGCGCGGGCGTAGACCGTATGCTGCGCCGGCTCGAAGGGCGCACGGTCTTGGAGCTGGCGCGCGGGCTCTCCCCGGACGCCGCCGCCGCCGCCCTCGTCGTCGAGGCCGCGGGGCCGGGCAAGGCAGTCCCGGCGGTGGATGAGGATGAGTCTTACACGCTCGAAGTTACTCCGACGCAGGCCGTGCTCAAAGCCCCGACGGTCGTCGGCGTCCTGCGCGGCTTAGAAACATTCCTCCAACTGCTCGACGGCGACCGCGACGGCTTCTTCCTCCCGGCCGTTAGTATCGAAGACCAACCGCGCTTCCGCTGGCGCGGCCTACTCATCGACATCGGCCGCCACTTCGAGCCGATGGAGGTCTTGAAGCGCAACCTAGACGCGATGGCCGCCGTCAAGCTCAACGTCCTGCACTGGCACCTCACCGAAGACCAGGGTTTTCGTATCGAGAGCAAGAAATTCCCGAAGCTCCACACGCTGGGCTCCGACGGTCAGTTCTACACGCAGGACGAGGCCCGCGAGGTCATCGCCTACGCGGCGGCGCGCGGCATCCGGGTCGTGCCCGAGTTCGACATGCCGGGGCACGCCACCAGTTGGCTCGTCGGACACCCCGAACTCGGGAGCGCGCCCGGGCCGTACACGATTGAGCGGCGGCCGGGCATCTTCGACCCGTCGCTCGACCCGACGCGCGAGGAGACCTACAAGTTCCTCGACGCCTTCCTCGGCGAGATGGCGG